>Ga0315291_10002480_pt1 | contig 24203 bp, 17 predicted proteins | sample YL17G12_20_MG_FD_203070 | JGI IMG/M metagenome (GOLD analysis project Ga0315291, IMG submission 203070) | Sediment microbial communities from Yellowstone Lake, YNP, Wyoming, USA - YL17G12_20 | ecosystem: Environmental > Aquatic > Freshwater > Lake > Sediment | place: USA: Wyoming | collected... | reverse complement strand
GACGCGAACCTCCTTCTCAACCTCCAATTATTCGCGGAGGACGAGGCTGGAGGGAACGAAGCGACCATCAAAAGTTTAGCCCGCGGCGGCTCCATTTTCGAGGGAGACCTTTGCGGCGATGATGTTTGAGCGTTGCACGATTGAATGATAGCCCCGAAATGTCAACGCGATCGTTGTTAAAGTCTCGAATCGTGGTCGCGAGTTCATCGCCGCCGAGAAAATGGAGGGTCCGCAAGCGTTAATAACTTTTGAAGGAACGAGTCCGTCCAGGTGAGTCCTTCCAGGCTCGTCCCGAGGTTGTCGAATTTCGTGTCGTCCTTTCGGCCGTTTTTGATATAATGGGGCCGCCATGATCGAAACGAAATCCCGGCTCCGCGCGGCGGTCTTCGAACGACTTAAAGACGCCTATCCCCTCTCCCCCGAGGATATCGACTTCATCTACCCGCCGCAGTCGAACATGGGCGACCTGGCTTTGTCGTTCCCGTTCCAGCTCGCAAAAAAAACAAAAACCAACCCGCGCCAGATCGCCCAGGAGGTTCGGGCCCGGCTCGGATCCCTTCCCGGCGTCGCCGGGATGGACGTCGCGGGCGCGGGCTACATCAACTTTTTTCTCGACAAGTCCGCGTTCTTCCAGGAGCGGCTCGGTGCGATCGGCCACAACGCGCTCCATCGCGCGGAAACGAAAGTCGTCGTCGAGCATACGAACATCAATCCGAACAAGGCGGCCCACATCGGGCATCTGCGGAACGCCTGTTTGGGTGACACGCTCGTCCGCTGCCTGCGCTATCAGGGCGAGTCGGTCGAGGTCCAGAATTACGTCGACGACACCGGCGTCCAGGTCGTGGATGTCGTTTTCGGGCTCATGGAGCTCGAAGTCAAGTCGATCGAAGACCTCGAAACGATCGAACGTTTCGACTACTATTGCTGGGACCTTTATGCCCGAACCGTAGCATTCCTCGAAGCCCACCCCGAGTTCCAGCCGCGCAAGACCGAGATCCTGAAAAAGATTGAGCATGGACAAAACCCCGAATTCGCCATGGCCTATTATGTGTCCCGGCGGATCCTCCGGGCCCACCTGGCCACGATGCGGCGGATCGGCGCGGGTTACGACGTCCTGCCATGCGAAAGCAGCATCCTGGGCCTCAAGTTCTGGGACAAAGCTTTCGCTCTTCTCAAGGCCTCCAACGGAATCCAGTACGCCGAGGAAGGACCGAACGCCAAATGCTGGGTGATGAAGCTCGAGGACGAGGACGACAAGGAGAAGATCATCGTCCGCTCGGACGGGACGGTCACCTATGTCGGGAAGGACATCGCCTACCAGTGCTGGAAATTCGGCTTGCTTGGGAAGGATTTCTACTACGAACCGTTCCTCGAAGAGGATGGACGGACGGTCTGGATCAGCACGGCCGCGCCCAACGGCCGGGGCCTGTCCTTCGGCCACGCCGGGAAGGTCTACAACGTCATCGATACCCGTCAGTCTTATCTTCAGAAGGTGGTCGTCCAGGGCCTGAGGGCCCTCGGTTTTCGCGCCCAGGCCGATAAATCCGTCCATTTTTTCTACGAAATGGTCGCCCTTTCGCCGCGCAGCCTCAGAGAACTCAACCTCGAAGTCTCGCCCGAGGATAGCGGCAAGTCTTTCGTCGAAGTTTCCGGCCGCAAGGGGCTGGGCGTGAAGGCCGACGACCTTCTCGACCGCCTCGAATCCCAGGCGTTCGCCGAGGTCGACAAACGCCATCCCGACGTTCCGGGCGACCGGAAGAAACGGATCGCGGCCGAGATCGCCCGCGGCGCGCTGCGTTATTTCATGCTCAAGTATGCCCGGAATTCGCTCATCATCTTTGATGTCGAGGACGCCCTCAGCTTCGAGGGCGAGACCGGGCCCTATCTCCAATACACCTGCGTCCGGATCAACAGCATTTTCCGAAAGCTCGAAGAACGGGAGGGTCAAACCGCTGCAGGGCTCGAGCGGGACGCGGCCCGGGCCGACCTGTCGCTCGCCGAAATGCCGGCGGAAGAAACGGCCGATTTCTGGGATGTCGTCACCTATGCCGCGAAGTTCGAAGAAGAGATCGTTCATTCGGTCGAGTCCCTCGAGTTCTCTCATCTCGCCAAATACACGTTCAACCTCTGTCAGAAATTCAACGGCTATTACCACAAATATCCGGTCCTGAACGAAGCCAACCCGGCCCTCAAAGCGATCCGCCTCCGGACCGTCCTGGCGGCGCGGGCCACGCTCGTCCGCGCCCTCGACCTCACGGGCATTCCGGTCCCCGAGCGAATGTAAACCCGGACGTCTTGCGTTCGCGCCGGATTTTTCTATAATAAATCAGTTATGCGCGCGCCCGTGTTCGGCTACCAGAAATCTCAAAGGTCCAAAAGATTCCGGAACCGAAACTCATCGTCCTCCGCGCGCGAGAAAGGAGACTGAGGAATGATTGCCGTCGAGCACCTGACGAAGAAATACGGAGACCTCGTCGCCGTCCGGGACCTGAGCTTCCGTGTCGAAAAAGGCAAGATCTGGGGGCTCCTGGGCCCGAACGCGGCCGGCAAGACCACGACGATGCGCATCCTGACCGGTTTTCTTCCGGCCACGGACGGGACGGCCTCGATAGGTTCGTTCGACGTCTTCGAACAGTCGAACGAGGCCAAGAAGATCCTCGGCTACCTGCCCGAAGTCCTGCCTCTCTATCCCGACATGACCGTGACCGAGTATTTGAATTTTATCGCCGCGATCAAAAAAATCGCGGCCGCGAAACGTAAAGAGTCCGTGGCCAAAGCTCTCAAGGTCGCGGGCCTCGAACAGGTCAAGGGCCGGCTTATCAAAAACATTTCTCGTGGCTTTAAGCAGAGGGTCGGTATCGCCCAAGCCCTCGTCCATGACCCGCTCGTCCTCATCCTGGACGAGCCGACGATCGGCCTCGACCCCGCCCAGATCATCGAGGTCCGCAGCCTCATCACGTCGCTCCGGGGCGAGCATACGATCATCCTTTCGACCCATATCCTGGCCGAGGTCACCCAGACCTGCGACGGCGTCGTCATCATCAACGAAGGCCGCTTGATGGCGTCGGGTTCGCTCGACGAACTGACGGCTTCGTTTCGGACGAAAGACGGCGTCCTCCTCCGGGTCCGGCGCGACATCACCTACGCCGCGGACGAGATCCGCAAGCTCGAGGGCGTGGAAAAAGTCGGCCGGGACAACGGCGAGCTCCGCGTCGAATGGAAACCGGGCCGCGACCTGCGCGACGAAATCGCCCGCCTCGTCCTCGACAAGCAATTCGGCCTCCTCGAAATGAAGCCGCTGGCTTTGAACATCGAAGACCTTTACCTCAAGATCGTCTCGGGAGGGGCGGACCAATGAAGAACGCGTGGATCGTCGCCAAGAAAGAGCTTCGGTCGTATTTCACCTCGCCCATCGCCTACGTCGTCATCACCGTCTTTCTCGTCCTGGTGGGCTTCTTCTTTTACAGCCTGATCCAGTGGTTCAACGCCCAATCGATGCAGATGGCCCAGAACGAGTATTACTACAACCAGATCAACATCAACCAGATGGTGTACCAGCCGCTGTTCAACAACATGAGTATCATCCTCCTCCTCATGCTCCCGCTCCTGACGATGCGGCTTTTTTCGGAGGAGAAAAAGATCGGGACCGAGGAGCTCCTCTACACCTCGCCGATTTCGGTCGGCCAGATCATCGTCGGCAAGTTCCTGGCGTCCCTCGTCGTCCTCCTGGCCATGCTCGGGCTGACCGCAATCCTTTCGGTTTTCACGTTTCTCCACGGGAACCCTGAGGTCGTGCCGATCCTCAACGGCTACCTCGGCCTCTTCCTCATGGGCGCGGCGTTCATCGGCCTCGGGATCTTTTTTTCCTCTCTCACCGAGAACCAGATCGTCTCGGCCATCCTGACCTTCGGCGCCCTGCTCCTGTTCTGGATCATCAACTGGGCCTCGGCGGCGGCGACCGGATTCTGGAAGGACGCGCTGAACTATCTCTCGTTCTTCCAGCACTTCGATAATATGACGCAGGGGATCCTGGATACGACCGATATCGTCTACTACGCCAGCTTCGCCTTTTTCGGCTTGTTCCTCACCCATTCCGCGATCCAGTCGCGGCGGTGGAGATAAGACATGGACACCATCAAAAAGAATTTGAACTATATCGGCCTGGGCCTGGTGTTTCTCGGGTTCGTCGCCCTCCGGGTCTGGCCTCAGACGAAAGTGATCGGCCTCGTTTTGGCCATCGCGGGCATCGCGTCCGTCGGGATGTATATCGTCCTGAACATGAGCCAGCTTAAACGCGGCCTGAAACGGCGGTCGTTCGTTTATTCGAGCAACATGCTGCTCGTCGTCGTCCTCGTGTTCGGGCTTCTGGTTCTCGTCAACGTGTTCTTCAGCCGGCATCATCACCGTTTCGATTTCACCGCCTCCAAGGTCCACTCGCTCTCCGACCAATCCATCAAGATCCTGCAAAACCTGAAAAACGACATCGCGGTCAAGGCGTTTTTCCGCGAAGGAAATGTCGGCCGCGTCCGGATGGAAGACCTCCTCAAAATCTACGTTTATCATTCCCCCCGGCTCAAATATGAGTTTATCGACCCCGACAAAAATCCCGGCCTGGTCAAACGCTACGAGATCGCCCAGGACGGGACGACGATCTTCGAGTACGGCGACAAGGACAACCGCATCACGACCACGACCGAGGAGGACGTGACCAACGCCCTCATCAAGGTTACCCGGGAAAAGAAAAAGGTCGTCTATCTGCTCGAAGGCCACGGCGAGCACAGCGGCGAGGTGACCGAAGGGACCGGCTATTCCTTCGCGAAGGACGATTTGTCGAAGATGGGCTACGACGTCAAGAAGCTTCAACTCGCCCTCGCCGAGACGTTCCCGAAGGATTGCGCGTTGCTCATCATCCCCGGCCCGCAAAAGGACCTCCTCCCCAACGAGCTCGAGACGATTAAAAACTATCTCGAAACGGGCGGCCGCGTTTTTGTCATGGCCGACCCCCAAACCGCACCCGGCCTCCTCCCCTTTCTCGCCAAGTTCGGCTTCCGCCTCGATAACGACATCATCGTCGACTCGGTCTCGCGCCTGATCGGCGGCGACTATTTCATGCCGACGCTCGACCAATACGAGTATCACGACATCACGAAGAATTTCCGGTACGCGACGTTCTATCCCCTGGCCCGCTTGGTCGAGACGATCGACCCCAAACCCGAGGGCGTCATCACCTCGCAGGTCCTTGGAAAAACGAGCGCGAACTCCTGGTCGAAGCGCGATTTCAAGCTGAAGGACAAGATGACCTTGAAGGACATCGCCTTCGATAAAACAAAGGACAAGGCCGGCCCCCTGTCCCTGGCCGCCGTCGCGACGATCCGCGCCAAAGCGCCGGCCGGGGCGACGGCGGGGACGGCGCCGGCGGACGGACGGATGGCCGTCTTCGGCGATTCGGACTTCGCCTCCAACCAGTATTACAGCCTGTCTGGGAATAGCAATTTCTTCCTCAATGTCGCGAACTGGCTGACCGAGGAATCGGACCTGATCTCGATCCAACCGAAAACGCAGCGTCCCCGCACGATCATGCTGTCGCCGTCGCAGGGCCGAATCATCTTCTTCGTCTCGGTCATCATCCTGCCGCTCATCGTCCTGGTCTTCGGCCTTTCGGTCTGGCTGCGAAGGAGGTCGCTGTGAAGTTCAAAACGACCCTGGTTCTTCTGGCCGGGTTTATCGTCCTGCTCGCGTTCATCCTATTCCTCGACAAAAAACCCCAGGACGCCGGGACGGCCGGCGCCCAGGATAAGCTCCTGACGTTGAAAGCGGCCGACATCGAGAAGATCTCGATCAAACGCGACGGCGAGACCCTGACTTTCAAAAAAGACGATAAGGGCGACTGGATGGTCGCCGAACCGATCGAAGTCAGGGCCGACAATTCCGAGGTCGGACAGGTCGCGGAGATGTTCGCCGACCTGAACATCGACCGTGTCGTTGAAAAGGATAAGGCCGACCTCAAAAAATACGAGATCCCCAAAAAAGAGGTCCTGCTTTGGACTAAGGGCCAGGCGCCGCCCGTCCGGGTCCTCTTCGGGATGGAAAACCCGATCGGCGGCGCGATCTACGCCCAGAAGGACGGCGACCCGCGCGTCGTCCTGGTCACGAGCACGCTCAAGACAACGCTCGATAAGAAGCTTTTCGATTTCCGCCAAAAAGACGTCTTCAAATACGACACGGCCGACGTCGCGGGCGTTAAGCTCCAGGCCAAAGACGTCTTCTGGCAGGCGCAAAAGAAGGACGACGACTGGTGGCTGGACGCCCCGGTCAAGGCGCTGGCGACCGGGAGCAAGGTTACGGCCGTCCTCGATATGCTGTCCAACATGCGGGCCAAGGAGTTCGTTGCGGAAAACAAGACGCCCGCGGACTTGAAAAAATTCGGGCTCGACAAGCCCGAGGTCCAGCTCGTGCTTGCCATGCCCAAGACCGGGAAAGAGCTCGTCGTCTCGCTCCACAAGGACGACAAAGAGGGAAAGACCTACGTCACGACCTCGCCGTCGACCAAAATCATCGTCCCCGAATCGGACCTCCTCGCCGACCTCGGGAAGAAGCCGGACGAATACCGAGAAAAGAAAGTTGCCGTCTTCAGCTCCTGGCAGGCGACGAAGGTCGCCCTGACGAAGGACGCCCTCAGCTTGGCGCCGGCCAAATCGACGAACGACAAGTGGTATCTCGACGCGGCCCTGAAAGAGGAAGCGGACGGAACGAAAATCGAGACATTCCTCCGGAAGGTCGAAAACCTCGAGGCGGCGGAATTCATCGACGCCCCGAAGAGCCTGGCCGAATACGGGCTCGACAAACCCCAGGCCGTCGTGACGGTCACGACAAAGGAGACGGGCGAAAAGGCCGTCGAAAAATCGGTAACGATCCTCGTCGGGAAGCCCGACAAGGACAAGAAGCAGGTCGTCGTGAAGAACAGCCGGCTGGCCTATCTCTTCCGCGTAGAATCGGGATTCCTGGACGAGTTCCCCAAAGAGGTCAAGGACTGGAAGGTCGCCGCGCCCGAACCGGAGAAAAAAGAGCCGGCCAAGAAATAAATAGGGGCGGCGGACGGGGCCGTCATTTCAGGGAGGGGAGAGGAAGAGCGTGAACGCGCCCGACAAGGCTTTGGTCAAACCGCTCCTCCTTTGGTACGCGACGTCGAAGCGCGACTTGCCGTGGCGGAAGACGCGCGACCCGTATGCGATTTGGGTCTCCGAGGTCATGCTTCAGCAGACCACCGTTCCGGCCGTCGCGCCCTATTTCGAGAAATGGCTGAAGCGCTTCCCCGACATCCGGAGCTTGGCCCGCGCGCCGCTCCAGAGCGTCCTCAAGGCCTGGCAGGGGCTCGGTTATTATCAACGGGCCCGCAACCTGCACCAGGCCGCGCAGACCGTCGTGGAGAAGCACGCGGCGAAAATCCCGCGCGACCACGATACGATGTCGGGCCTGCCCGGCTTCGGTCCCTACACGACGGCGGCCGTCCAAAGCCTGGCTTTCGGAAGGCCCTATCCTGTCCTGGACGCGAATGTCCGCCGGGTCATGATGCGGATGATGGGACTCCATGGGGAGGCCGACGGCCGCCACGATAAGGCCATCCTGGCCGCCCTTCAAAGGCTCATCGACCGGACCGCCCCCGGCGATTTCAACCAGGCGATGATGGAGCTCGGGGCGCTCATCTGCCGTTCGCGGAACCCGCTCTGCGCCGCATGCCCGGTTCCGGAGTCCTGCCGGGCGTTCGACCGCGGCGAACAGGAGATCATCCCCAAGCCGAAACGGCGGAGCTCGAAGAAAATCAAAGCCGTCGTCGGCATCATCCGTAAGGGCGGACGCGTTTTAATCCAGCAGCGGCCGAAAACCGGCCTGCTGGCGGGGCTCTGGGAGTTCCCCGGCGGGAAAGTCCGGCGGGGAGAAACGCTCGTCCAGGCGCTCCGCCGAGAGCTCAAAGAAGAGCTCGACGCCGACCTGAAAGACGCCGATTTTCTGATCAAGGTCGACCACAGCTATACCCAATATCAAGTCGCGCTCCACGCGTACTTCGTCCGGCTCAGGAACGAACCCGCCCTGAAACCCCGCCGTCAAAAATGGGTCGCTCTGAAGGACCTGCGCCGGTATCCGGTCCCGTCCGGAAGCGCCAGGATCATCCGGTTCCTGGAGAATAAGTGACGTCGCGGGCGAACGTCCGCCGCTAGAGGCCTGGCCCCGCCTAAATTGAAATGGACATATCTTTTCGATTCGTCAACTACGGTGAACGCGTCGCGCCCGCGCCCGGCGTTCTGGTCCTCGACGTCGGGATGTCCACCGTTCCCGGCGTCATCGACCACCATCATCGCGACGCCGAACCGGAATGCGCGGCGTCGCTCATCGTGAAGCACCCCCGACTCGTTCTCGACCACGTCCGTCCGGAGGAGCCGCTCATCCTCGTCACCCACCGCCTCCCCGATTTCGACGCGCTCGCGGCGATCTTTCTCGCTCTCAAGCTCCTTGAGACGGGACGCGTCGACGCGGCGATGACGAAGATCGGGGCTTACGCAAAAATGGTGGACTCGGCCGCGCTGCCGAAGACGATCGACCTCGCCGGGACGCCCTACGCCGTTCTCCGGGGACGGTTCGCGGGCTCAAAAAAATCCGAGGACGAGATCAACCAGGAGCGCGTCGAAGAAGGCGCGAGATTCATGCGGCTTCTCTATGCGAAGGCCGCCGCCGGCCTGGATATCGTCTCGGACCCGAAACTCTTCGCGGGAATCGACCGCTACGAGAGGGCCATGGACAAAGTCCGGGCCGATATCCACCAATATCTCGACGACCTCGGCCGCGCCCGGACCGTCCGTCTCCATCTGCCCGACACGCGCCGGATGGGACGGGTCGCGGTCGACGGCCTGGCCGTGGCCAATCCCCGAAGCTTTCTTCTCAAGGAATGGGCCCGGCGGGATAAAGACCACGCGCCGCTCGGCCTAGGGTATTCCTTTTTAATGACGAGCTTCGGCCCGTCGCGGATTATTTTGGGCGTCGACCCGGAACGAGGAGTCAACCTCCGCGGCCTGGGGCCGGTCCTCAACGCGCGGGAAGAGGCAAAACGGGAGGCCGCGGGTCGTCCGTTTGATTATCCGTGGTACGAGGGAGACTGTCCGTTCTTCGATTATCGGATCATCGACTCGCCTCAGGACGGGACGGTCCTCGCGCCGGATGACGTCCTCGACGCCGTCCTGGCCTTCGGCGCGTAAACCGGGCTTTTTATTTGGCCGGAGGAAGCGGCGTCTTGTTCCAATCCGGAGGCTCGACGCCGAGCAGGGCGTGGACGAAGAAATCGTTCCGTTTCCGTTCCCCGTAGACGCCTCCCGAGCCGTGGCCCGCGCCCGGGATGACGAGCAGGTCGAACATCTTATTGGCCTTGATCAATGCGTTCACAACCTGATAGGTCGACGCCGGGTCGACATTCTGGTCCATCTCCCCGACGACCAGGAGGAGCTTCCCCTGAAGCCGGTAGGCGTTGTCCACGTTGGACGATGCGGCGTATTCCGGGCCGAGCGGCCAGCCCATCCATTGCTCGTTCCACCAGATCTTGTCCATACGGTTGTCGTGGCAGCCGCACGACGAGAAACAGGCTTTGTAGAATTCGGGATGGAAGAGCATCCCACCCAAGGCGTTTTGCCCTCCGGCCGAATTCCCGTAGATTCCGACCCGGGTGATATCGCAGGACGGATACTTGGCCACCGCGGCCTTGTGCCACAGGATCCGGTCGGCAAATCCCGCGTCGCCCAGGTTCTTCCAGCAGACGTCGTGGAACTCCTTGGAGCGGTTCGACGTCCCCATCCCGTCGATTTGGACGACGATGAACCCCAGCTCGGCCAGCGACTGCATCCCGGCATTGATGCCGAACGTCTTCGGGACGAAGGAGCTTTGGGGTCCAGCGTAGATGTTTTCGATGACCGGATATTTCTTCTTCGGATCGAACGACATCGGACGGGTGATGATCCCCCAGACGTCGGTCTTCCCGTCACGTCCCTTGGCGACAAAAACCTCGGGGGCGCGCCAGCCCGTTTTGAGGAGATCCCTCATATCGGATTTTTCGGCTTCAAACTGGAGCTTCCCGTCCTTTGCGCTTCTGACATCCATGACGGGCGGTTGGTCGACGCGGGACCAGGTATCGACGGCGTAGGCCATATCGGATGAATAGGAGACCGCATGGTTCCCATGGCCGTCCGTGAGCACGGTCAGGCCCGTCCCGTCGAAGTTGACGCGGCAATAATGGACGAAATAGGGGTCCTGGCCGGGAACGATCCCGCTCGCCTGGAACCAGACCTGGCGCGCGGCCTCATCGACCTTATCGACGCCGCGGACGACCCATTCGCCCTTGGTGATCTGGTTCTTCACGGAGCCGGTCGCGCCGTCGAAGAGATAGAGGTGGTTCCAGCCGTCACGCTCCGACATCCAGACGACCTCTTTGCCGTCGGCGAGGTCGAACCGGAACTTTTTTCCCGAATAACAGAAGAACGTCTTCGGCTCTTCGCTGATGACGGCCCGCGCCTGTCCCGTGGTTGCGTCGACCTCGATAACGCGGAAGGCCTGATGCCCGCGTTGGTTGTACTCGAATGTGAACGCGCGGCCGTCTTTGCGCCAGACCGGACGGGAAATATCATAAGGGTCGGGAAAGAGCGCGTTATCGACCGGGAGTTGTTTCTTTTGGTCGACCAAGAACAAAACCGGCTGGTCGAGGTCCAGCGCGTCACCGGGCTTCGCGTATTCCAACGTCGAATATTTCGGCTGGAGCTGGTCGGAGGGCGACGACTCGATATATTGGAGAAACCTATGATACCCGGGCTTGAGGCGGCAAGCCGCCAGTTTTTTCGAATCCGGTGCCCAGCCGACCGAGACGTACGTGTAATAATTCCCCTCGCTCCCGTCGTTGCTGAGCGGAAATTCGACTTTTTTATCTTTCGACCGGACATAGACGTTATAGTTCTTGATGAACGCGTCCCACTTTCCGTCGGGCGAGGATTTGACCTCCGGCGACTGAGCTTGGGCCGGCGGGCCTCCCTGCCCCATCCCTCCCCCGCCTCTCTGCGGCCGTCGCTCGGCCGGCGGAAGTTTGGTGCAGGCATAGCCCGCGAGGTCGCAGCGCCAGCGCGACCCGCCGGCATCGAACGTGATCGCTTTTTCGTCATCGACGAACGCGATCGAGGCGAAGGGCAGTTTCAGCGGGTCGACCTTCTCGGCCATGGCCGAGGCCAAAGATGCGGCGAGCCGGGAATGGTCGAAGGCCGGCCGTTTCGTTTTCGTTTCCGCGTCCGCGACCACGAACTCGCTGCCGCCTTTGACGCTTTTCCGATACCAGAACCTGTGCGTCGTCCCGATCCACGCCGGCCGCTCCGGCTGGTCGACAACCAACCCCTGAAGCTTGTCGCGGAGACCGGCCGCCCGGTCGTAATCGGCTTTCGTCCCTTGGGCGGGAAGAACGCCAGGACATAGGATCAACGCAATTAAAAGGATGGACGATACCGCAAAAAGTTTCCGATTCATGTGAATGCTCCCTTAGAGGAAATTTTGAGGCGACCTCCGGCAAGCGAAATTATGTCAGACCGAGAGCGAGGTGTTTTTGAGAGATCGATTCGGCCAGTTGGTCGAGGGCGGCGAAATCGGCTTCGCGGGGAAGGCCGCGGCAGATGACCGGCGGCAGGACTTCGACCTTGAGGTTGGGGATCATGGCCGCGAGCTGGTCGACGATCTTATGTCCCCATCCGTAGGAGCCGATGACGGAGGCAAATTTCAGCTTCGGGCGGAGGGCGTTCGCCAGAAACGCGGCGTAGGCGATTTTCGGGTGCGGTCCGACGTGAACGGCCGGCGTTCCGAGGACGATCGTCGCCGCATCGACCAGGGCTATAGCAAGCTTGCCGATGTCGATATCGGCCAGGTTGAATTGGCCCACTGCGACCCCGCGCCGGACCAACGCGTTCACCAAATGGCCGACCATCGTCTCCGTGCTGCCGTGCATGGACACGTAGGCGATGACGACCTCGTTTTTGGGAGTCTCGGAAATCCAGTCGCGGTAGGCATCCAGGATGAACGGCGGCCTGCCGTATACGGGCCCATGGCTCGGAGCGATGACCTTGATATCATATCCGTGGAGCCGGTCCAAGTTCTTCTGGATGGCCGTCCGGAAGGGCATCATGATCTCGGCGAAATAGCGCTTGGCCGGTTCGTAAATGATGCCCTCGTCTTGGACATAGAGGTCGGACTGGGCGAAGTGCGAACCGAAGAAGTCGCACGAGAACAGGATTTTGTCCTCGCGGAGATACGTGACCATCGTTTCGGGCCAATGCACCCAGGGCGTATGGATGAATTCGAACGTCAGCCCGCCCAACGGCAGCGTTTCGCCGTCTTGGACGGTGATGATCCGTTCGGCGGAAAGCCCGAGAAGGTCCATGAGGATTCCCTTGGCCTTGGGCGAGCAGACCACCTTGGCGTCCGGGTATTTCTCCAGGACCTGGGGGATCGATCCCGAATGGTCCTGCTCGCCGTGGTGGGCGACGAGATAATCCAGTCGAGCGACGTCGCGCAGATTATCGAAGAGGGTCTCGCGTTTCGACGGATCGACCGTGTCGAGAAGCGCCGTTTTGTCGCGTCCCCGGACGAGATAGGCATTGTAGCTCGTCCCGTCCGGAAGCGGGATGAGACTATCGAAGAGCCGGCGGTCCCAATCGACCGCGCCGACCGAGCTGACGTTGGGAGTGATCGGTCTCGGAGTCATGATTCATCCTCTCCTTTTAATTCCTATTAATTTTATCGGAATATAATATTCTCGTCAAAATCGCCGGTCATGTCAAACGCCTAATGACGTGTTTGTGGCGGGGATATAGCGCGAGAAGGTCGGTCCGGCGGCCGAGTTCGAAATCGTCGAAGTCGAATCCCGGGGCAAGCGTACAGCCGACGAGAGCATAGGACCGCCGCCGGACGAGTTCGGCCCCGAACCAGGACCCCGACGGGACGACGGCTTGGAGACGCGTCCCGTCTTCGGAACGCCGGCCGAGGCGAACGGTCGTCAACACTCCGTCGGGAGAGATTACCGAAAGCCGGATGGGCCCGCCTGCGTAATAATGCCAGATCTCATCCGATTTGAGCCGATGAAAACGCGAAACTTCACCGGACTTTAAAAGGAAATAGATCGAGGTCGAAAACGGACGACGCCCTCCATACCGCGGCGGGAGATCGCGCCCCGATACGAACTCCACCGAGCGATAGACCTCCCGATAGTGCCCCCCTTCCGGATGAGGCTCGAGTCTCAAGGATTTGATCCAGCCGGCGGCGCTTTTCACTCCGTTCATCGCCCTTCCTTGCCGGTCATGTCCGCGATGTCGAACCGGAGGATCGCGGCGCGGTCGTAAGCGGCGTCGTCCTTGAGCGACCTTTTCTTTACCGTCTCAGGGTCGTCCTCGAGATGGCGGAGCATGACGTCCAGACCGTGTTTTTTTTCGGCAAGGTCCTTGACCTCGACGACCGTCCCATAAAGAACGACCGACCGATAAGCGTGAGCGCACTCGCCTAGGACATACCCCTGGTCTTCGATCACCGTGGCGCAGGCCGCCGGGTTGGCCGAAAGGAACTCGAGCTTCAAGCCTTTGTGGGCGGTGTGGAAATAGAGCGCTTTCTTCCTGTCGTCGTAGCCGTAGCTGAGGGTGACGACGTAAGGCTCGTTCGACCGGCATAGGGCTAGGACCGCGAATTTTCCGCCCCGGACGATCGACTCGACCGCGGCCTGATCCACGATCTCCCGTTCGCGTTTCATCATGGGATGGTGGGGCATCGGTCTCTCCTGCAATTCTTCAAGGTTATCCGGAATTAGACTCTGAATTTGGCCGACAGCGGACGCGGGCTGTAGGCTAAGAGGATTTCGCCCGGACCGGAACGGAGGACCTTTCCGTTTGTCCGGACGTCCGGCCCCGACCTCGCCGGCGTCCTTTGGACCTCGAGCGCGAGTCGCGTTCCGCGGAAGGGGAATGACGCCGTGGCGTTGTCAAGCCCGGCGAGGAGCCGCGGCCGGATCCTCAGGCCGTATTCCTGGGGTTGTACGCCGAGGATATGATGAACGACCAGGATGATCATTTCGGCCCAGTTCCAGGGCACGATGCCGACTTGGGGAAACGGCGGGGCCAGGCGTTTTCCGTAAAATTCAAACCAGGAGCCGGCCCCCGCTCCCGGCACGGTGGCGAGCCATTTCAGGATACGCCAGACATTGTCGTCGTCTCCCATTTCGAAGCTCGCCCGGGCGGCGAAAAGCGATGGAAACGGCCACGCTCCGGGCGAATCGGGCTCGGAGCTCGCATGATAGCGCCCGTATCCCCCGCCCGTCCACGCCTGGTTCCAGAGCGTCTCGAGCGAGGCCAGCGTTAAGCGGCAAAGCGGCGAGGACGGAGGTACGAAACCCAGGGCGATCGGCAGAGCGGCGGACGTGTCGGGATTCAGGAAATGATCGCCCGGCCCGGCGAGTGGAGCGGCGGACGGCAGGCCCGAATCGGGCGCGGCCACGATTTTTTCCTGGGCGCATCCGTCCAGGCCGCGGCGCTTAATGAATCCCCTTTTATCGGCCATCCGAAATCGGGAGTCCTCGAGGATGATTTTCTTGATTCTGAGGGCTTCTCCGTCCCAGCGGGCGGCTTCGGTCTCGTGCCCGGTCAGCCGCGCCAAGACCGCCGCGGCGGTCAACCCGTAAGACGTATAAAGCTGATGGACGAGTTCGAGACCGGGTTCGATGCCGTGGGCCCTATGGCGCTCCCAAAATTCGCGTCGGTTGGCAAATAACCCGCTGGCGTCATGACGGAACTTGGCCTGCAGCGGGAATTCGGCCGCGGCAAAAAGCTTGGCCCAATTCGCCCGGATGATGTCCAGGTCACCCGTCCAGAGCACGTAGTCTTTCAGGGTATAGAGAAGAAAACCGTTCTGGTCGAGCTCAACCTCGTCGGGATGGCGCCGTTCGCTCGAATCGATCGTGTCTCCTTCCGGACTGACAAACCGGTCGAGAAGCCGGGCGAACATGGTCCCGGCCGGCTCGCGGGCGCCGGCCATCGTCAGAGCGAGGGCGACCATCGCCTGGTCGCGCAGCCATTCCCGGTTGTACTGCCAGATGCTGCCGTCCGCGCAGCCCGCCCGGGAGACGGCAACCGGCAGCTGGAACTTCGAGGCGCGGACGAAATGGTCGAGGAGACCGTGGGAAAAAGAGACTTTGGCGAGACCGCGCCAGAACGCCCGGGCCGGCTTTTTCTCTTGAGCGGGGCGGACAAACGAGAGCGTGACCGCGTCCGCCGCCCTGTCCAGGACATAACGCAGAACCAGGGTCTTTTTTTCGCCGGCGTTTAACGCCACAATCCGCCGGACGGTCATCTTTTTGATGCCGGTCTCGACCCTGACCGTCGTTCGCGTCCGTCCCGCGTTCTTTAAGATGACCACGCGGTCCAGCGCCGGCTTATCCCACGTGGGACACGAAAATGACTCTTCGACCTTTATCCCGGCCGCGTTCCAGACGGCGATGACCGTCGGAACCGGACGCGTCTTTGACCATCGCACCTCGACAGTACCCGGCCGGGGCGTATGGATCTCAGCGCCGCGGGCGACTCTGACCATGGTCGCTTCCAATCCCGATTCATGGTCCATACTCAGCGCTTCCCGCTTTTTCCGTAGGCGGTCGGGGTCCATGACGAGGAGACCGAGAGGCGTCCCCTCGCCGGCCGGCGCGGCCTGGACCGCGGCCTGGATCAGGCCGTTGCCCAGGAAGAAATAATCGACGCTCCGGAGTTCCGTCCGGACGTCCGAATGGCCGACCTTGGGGTCATCGTGATAGATATGTTCCTGGACGTCGATCATGCCGTATCTTCACCGGATGAAAACGACCATCAACCCGAGGAACACGAGGGTTGTCAAGACGCCGACCAGGACGGCCCTCCCCCGGCCCGTTTTCAGCCCGGCCCGGACGGCCAGGATCATCAGGACGAGAAGCCACGCCGCGGCCACGAGCTGGTAAGCGATGACCAGGGTCTGGACCGCCCCGGGCTGCGCCGACAGCTCCATAAACGCCTGCTGCGACCCGCCCAACAGGAGAAAGACGGAGAATGCGGTTTCCGCGACCCATGTGATCAGAAAGGGGACCGAAACCGCGAAACCAAGAGCCGCCAGCGTGCCTTCGAACGATCCCGTCCCGCGGCGCGGGCGGCCGAGAAGCCGGGCCAAGCCGGCGGCCATGATCCAGCCGAGAAAAAAGACGGGCCCGGCGAAGAAAATCTCGTAGAAGTAGTAATTCTCCGGGGGCAGCACGAGGAAGGCGGGCGCCGTGATGAGCGCTCCGGCCGCGGCCAGCATCGCGACCGTGATCGTGTACAGAACGCCGATAAAGAGCACGGCCCGGACGCCCATCGCGACCTGCCGGGAGTCCGCCTGAAGCGCCGCGAACGTGCGGGCGGGCCTGACGACCGTCCCTCCGAAATAACGCCAGAAACTCGCCATGCGTCCTCCTCGTTGGCGGCGGTCCCGAGTCAAGTGATGAACAGGTCTTTGCTCGAAAAATTCGGGTCGCTCGTCAGGTTGAGCCCGAGCCGTTTGAGTCCCGCTTCATCGCCCGGCGTGGGGATGTGCGTCATGTGGACTTCGCAGCCGCGCAAGTCCTTGAGCTTTTCCAAGGCCATCTGGGCGGACGGATTGGAAGCGGCGTTCAGGCTAAGGCTGATCAACACCTCCTCGACATCCAGGCTCGTCGCCTTCGCCCCGAGGACATTCTCCTTGAGGTTGCGGATGGCGTCGATCGTGGAGGACGAAAGAAGCGGGATCTTGTCCGGGATTTCGGCGATCTTCTTGATCGCGTTCAGGACCAGGCTCGACCCGGCGTGCATGAGCAGCGAATTCTCGCCCGTGATGATCCGCCCGTCTTCGAGTTCGATCGCCGCTCCGCAGAAGATGCCCCTGTTCCCCTTGCCCTTGGCTTTCGCCATTTCGGCCGCTTCGCGCGCGGGGGCGACGACGCGCCGGTATTCGGGGCCGACCTTCATCTCGCGCATGATCAGCTCGGCCCTTTCGACGGTCTCCCGGTCGACAAACCCCATGGCGTATTCGCACTGATATCGGAAGTAGCGCCGGACGAGCTCTTGGAGCGCCGCCTCCCGGACGACGTCGTCATCGACGATGCCGAACCCCGCCCGGTTGACGCCCATGTCGGTCGGCGACTGATAGGGGGATTCGGCTCCCGTGATTTTCTCCAGAATGCGTTTGAGGACGGGAAAGATCTCGACGTCGCGGTTGTAGTTGACCGCGACGGCGCCGGTGGATTCGAGATGAAAAGGGTCGACCATGTTGAAATCCCGGAGGTCGGCGGTCGCCGCCTCATAGGCGATGTTGACGGGGTGTTTGAGCGGCAGGTTCCAGATCGGAAACGTCTCGAATTTGGCGAACCCGGATTTCAAGCCATGCCGGTTGTCGTGGTAGAGCTGGGAGAGGCAAGTGGCCATTTTTCCGCTGCCCGGTCCCGGCCCCGTGACCACGACGAGCGGCTTTTCGGTCCGAATGTATTCGTTTGCGCCATATCCGGCGTCGCTCACGATGAGGTCGACGTCCGTGGGGTACCCCCGTGTGTAGCTATGGGTGTAGACCCGGAGGCCGCGGCGCTCAAGTTTGTTCTTGAAGACCCGCGCGGAAGGCTGGTTTTCGAACCGGGTGATGATGACGCCGCAAACGCCGAGTCCCCAGTCCGCAAGGTCGTCGATCAGCTTGAGCGCATCCACGTCGTACGTGATGCCGAAGTCGGCCCGGACCTTTTTGCGCTCGATGTCGCCGGCGTAGATGCAAAGCAGAATGTCGGCCTTGTCCCGGAGTTTCTGAAGGAGGCGCATCTTGACGTTGGGGTCGAAGCCGGGCAGGACCCGGGCGGCGTGATAATCGAACATGATCTTCCCGCCGAATTCGAGGTAGAGCTTGTCGTTGAACCGGCGCACCCGTTCCAGGATCGCCTCGGTCTGTTCCTTCAGATATTTTTCGTTGTCGAATCCGATCCGGCGCATAATACCGTTCTCCTTTGAGCGGTGTTATATCCTACGCCGAATAAAACGTCAATCGCGCCGCGTCCGCATCAGCGCGAAATCGTCGAACAGCCCGTAGCCGACAAAGTTGTATTCCGCGCCGGCCGGACGGCCGCCCTTTGCGCCCTGCTGGAACGAACCAGGCCAGGCCCGGCCGAGAGGCGGGTTGTTATGGTGCGGGCCCAGCGTGTTCTTCAAGGTCCCATAGACGAAAACCTCGACCTTGTTCTCTCCACGCTTCAAGAGGTCGGTCACGTCCAGCCGGAACGGCGCGAAAGCGATGATGCCGGCGGGACGCCCGTTCACCCGGACTTCGGCCAACGCCCCGGTCCAATCCCGAAGGGCGACGGCGTACCGGACGCCGCGTCCGGCCCCGTCGTCGAGGCGATACGTTTTGGCATATCCCACGACGTTTGAATAGAAGGGAAGTCCGAGGCCGGTCCACGGCCCCAGGGCCAAGGGCGAGGCCGGTGTGACCCGGAATCCAGGGTCGGCCGGCTCGACGTTAAAATCGCCGAGGAGATAGACGGGTTCGAGCTCACTGAAAATGGTGAAGGGCGACGACCGGACCGTAAGGATGTTGTCGCCGCTATGGACGGCGGCGCCGATGTCGAAAACGCCAAAGGCGCGGTCCAGCCACCATTGACCCTTCAGAGGCCCGACCGGCCGGCCGTTGATGAGGACTCGAAAGAGGGCGGGGCGTTCGACGACGGCTTGGATCGACCCGGTCCGAACACCGTCGGCAACCCTGAAAGGAAAGTCCGCCGAGAATCCGGAATCCGGAGCGAAGCGGTCTTTATCGAGAATCGACGTTTTGTATTGAACGGCGCTGTCCCACGGATTGCGGTCGAGTCCATGATGCCGGAACGTCTTGAGCTGAGCTTCATAAAAATAAAGGTTTTTTTCCGTCGTCCCGCCGAACGTCAAGTCGCAATAATCGAGGGTCAGAACGTTCGGCGCCTTTCTTTCGACCATAACCCCTCCGAGCGACCGGAGCTCCTCGCCTCCCGGACCCGCCGGCGATCCCGGCTCGCCGGCGGACGGCGTCAGGCAGAGAAGCAGGCTGCCGCCGGCGGGAAGTTTGAAATCGATTTTGAGTCGTCCGTCACGGCCCGTGAAGGGATAGGGTTCGATGTGGCCCGTGAACGCGTCCCACCGCTCGCACGAGCCGGCCCGGGCCGTGAACGAGCCGGCGGCGGCGTTCCGCGGGTCGATGTTCGCGAGGAAGACCAGCTCGGCGTCCTTGAGCGTCCGGCGATGATGAAAGAGAAAACCCCGACCATCGCCGGGCGGGCTGCTGAGCTCGAACTCGAGCGCGGGGGTGATCGTTGTCATTATTTGGGCCGGACCGCTTTCGGCCGTCGCCCGGCGCCATTGGGCCGGGAATTGCCCCGGGAGATTCGCCGGGCGCCCATCGGTCCGTCCGTCGACAAACCGGGGCGGCGAAGGCCAGGAAAGAATCCGTCCTCCCTGGCCGAGATAGTCCTTCAAGAAGGCAAGCGTCGTCCCGTTCAAATTTTCGAGCGAGGGCGGAAGGACGACCAGGTCATAGGACCGCTCGCCGACCGTCAATCGGCCGTCGCGGACCGCGCCGAACCGGGCCAGGATGAACTCGCTGCCCAAGTCGTATTCGACCTGCGCCGATTCGAGAGCGTTCACGAAATCCTGGAACTCCCGCCCGAGCGATTTCATTCTCTCCGTCTCGGCGCGCGGCGACTGCGCCATCCAGGCCGTCGTCGTCGGCTCCAGGACGAGGACCCGGTTGTCCTGCCGGCCGGACGAGAGCGCGACGGACAGGCGGCCTATGTAGTCGGCGAGGACCCGATAGTGGGCCCACCAGGGTTCGTGGTACGAGAACGACTGCGGATGGTCGCGTTTCCTGGCTCCCGCGATCGTGACGTAAGACAGGTGCTGGTTCATGAAATTCACGCCCAGGGCGTATTCCCAGTCCGCGATCCTCTTTTGGTCGAAGAACGTCAGGTCCCAGCCGCCCGCGCCGTAGGTTTCGGACATCGTCCGCGTCCGACCGAGCTGATTTGCCGCGCTCCGGATCTCCTTGACCCCGCGGGCGTTGCCGAACTGAGCATGGGTATCCGTTTGAAAGTCGTTCATCAGAATATCCACGCCCGGCATATGGGCGTACGCGGCGAAGGCCATGTTGTCGGGATTGACGACCGGCCGGGGCCATTCGTGTTCCCAATAGTGTCCGGTGAAAACCAGCCGGTTTCGTTCGCAATACTGATAATACGGAACGGCCCAGTTCTCGATGAACAGGTCGAGAATCGTCGCGTAGAAGTTGTGGCGGACGCGCTCCCAGTCGCCGACCTCGTCGTAGAGCGACGGGAGATGGGTCGTGAGGTCATATCCCCATTTCGCCCGGAAGGCTTCGAAAAGCCCGGGCGTGTAATTGACCACGGTCATCCCCGCGCCTCCGGCCGGATTGATCTCGGCCTCGTCCTGAAAGACGCCGCGGACCGTGCCCCCGAAATCGGCGCCGATGACGCGTTTGTAGGCGTTCAACGTGACGTCCAGGAACTTCTCCGTGACGCCGGGACGCATGAGGTCGACATACGTGAAGCCGCCGTACCACGGGTTCGGCTTCTGGCGGTTCACGTCGAAAATATAATATTCGCCGCGGCCCAAAGACCGGCCGTCCGCCTTGGCCCGGGCCGTGACATCCTCGAAACCGGCCCCCGTCTTGCGGAGGACGACGAGCGGAGGAACGTCATACGTCGGAGGAAGAGCGTTCGCCGTCGTCAGGCGCAGCCCGCTCCGGACGGCGTCCGGCATCGCGGCCGGGACATGTCCGCCGGCGAAGCCCGAGGGATAGCTGTTTTCATCATAGATCCAGACGTCGAGGCCGAGCCGCTTGGCGACGTCGACGGCATGACGCCATCGCGCCATCCATTCGTCCGAAAGGTAGGGCGTGACCAAGCCCGGCCGGGGATGGATGAAAACGCCGCCGATGCCGTGGTCTTTGAAGTCAGCAAGCTGTCCCTCGATCTCGGCGTCCGTGACCCGGTCGTTCCAGACCCAGAGAGGCGCGCTCCGGTATTCGGCCGGAGGAGATTGGAACGCAGCCATGACGTCGGCCGCGGTTTCCAGGGCCGGACCCGAGGGGCGCTGCCGGGGACCGCACGAGATAAAAAAGATCAAGGCCGGCACAAAAACAAAGGCAAGCGTTCGGCGGGCGATTTTCATGATACGCACCTCTTTAGTCAAATCTTATCATAAATAAGGGGGGATATAAGGTAAGCGTCCTCCACTAAGAATTTTATATTCCGAGGACACTTTTTAAGACTCATTAGCAACAGCATTCATCCCCCCTTCCCCCCTTTTCATAAATAAGGGGGGCCCCAAATCAGGTAAGTGTCCTCGGTTAAGGTGGCGAGGGATATACCGCCCGGAACCCGTCCGAGAGCGAGCACCCATTTTCCCCCCTCCCGGGCGAGGGGCAGAGGACCAGGAGGCCATAAGGCCAGCGGGCACGGATTTTTTTACCGAGCGAAGGGGGGAGGGAGTGAAGCGACATGAGGAAATCTCGCCCTGCGTTCCGAGTTCCGAGGGCAGCCCCTTTTGGGGCCGCGAGTATGTCTGAGCACGCGAAAGATGAGGGACGCGCCAGAGGAAGGCGAGAATCGATTTGAGATGCGAGAAGGTCTTGTGCGGAGTTGCGCAGCGCCGAGGAAATCATGGAACTTTGCAGGGCGAAAAGATTTCCTCTCGAGCGAACTCCCTCCCCCCGAGCGTTGCTTGACTTTATCAGGGCCGCCGGATATAAAACCTGGGAAGGTATGACGTCTTGAAAAAAATCCTGTTCGTCTGTCTCGCGAACCTCTGCCGCAGCCCGATGGCCAAAGCCATCGCCGAGAATTTCTACGGAGAGATCATCGAAGCGGACAGCGCCGGCCTCGCGCCCGCCCAGGGGCCGCTCTTTCCCGAGACCGCTTACGTCCTCAGGGAATTCTACGGCCTGGAACTCCCGAACCACAAACCCCGGCACGTCCTCGAATACCGCGTCGCGGATTATGATTACATCATCGCCCTGGATTCCGGGATCTTTGTCCGGCTTTCCGAGATGAGCGAAATTCCGAAGGACAAGCTCTACGGATGGGAAGTCCCCGACCCGTGCGGCGAGGGAATCGAAGTCTACGAACGAACGGCCTATCGGATCGAGGACGAGCTCGAGAAGTTCGTCGATACTATAGTGGGAGAATGACTCTTTTAAAGCGGGGGTTGCCACGTCGCAAAGCTCCTCGCAAAGACATACTTGCTAAAGGAGTCCGCCATGGCGCTTGACCTCGCTAAAATCCGCCATCAGTTTCCGGCCTTGCACGGCGGGGCCCTTTTTCTCGACAACCCGGGAGGTACGCAGGTCGCGAAGAACTGCCTGGACCGGGTCCTGGAATACCTGGTCGAATACAACGCCAACCACAAAGGCGCGTTCAAAACGAGCCGCGAGTCCGACGCCGTCCTACTCAAAGCCCGGACGGCCATGGCCGACTTCCTGAACGCGGCGCGGCCGGAAGAAATCCTATTCGGTCAGAACATGACCAGCCTGACGTTCCAGCTGAGCCGGTCGCTCGCCCGGACGCTCAAGCCGGGCGACGAGGTCGTCGTTACGCGGCTCGACCACGACGCGAACATTTCGCCGTGGCTGATCATCGCCGAAGAGCGGGATTGTAAGGTCCGGTGGGTGGATTTCCGGCCCGAGACCGGGACGCTCGACCGGACGAGCCTGCTCGCGGCGCTTTCGGGCCGGCCGAAGATCGTCGCCGTCGGATACGCCTCCAACTCCCTGGGCACGATCAACCCCGTGGCTGAGATCGCGAAGCTAGCCCACGAGGCGGGGGCCCTTGTTTTCGTCGACGCGGTCCACTTCGCGCCGCACGGGCCGATCGACGTCCGGGAGCTCGGTTGCGATTTCCTGGCCTGCTCGGCGTATAAATTCTTCGGCCCGCACCTCGGCATCCTCTATGGGCGCTACGATCTGCTCGACGGGCTGTTCCCGTACAAAGTCCGGCCGGCCTCAAACCACCTCCCGACGAAACTCGAGACGGGAACGATGAACCACGAAGCCATAGCCGGGCTTCTTGGAACGATCGAATACATCGAATGGCTCGGACAGCATTACGCGAAAGACGAGGCCCATGGGCTGGAAACGAAATACCAGGGACGGGCCTTTCACCTGAAACAGGCCATGACGGCGATCCGGGCTTACGAGGGCGAGCTCAGCCGGGCCCTCGTCCGGGTCCTGAAGGAAACGCCCGGATTAACGATTTACGGGCTCGCCGACGAAAGCCGTTTCGCAGAACGCGCTCCCACCTTCTCTTTTCGTCTCGAAGGCATCGCGCCCCGGCAGGTCGCCGAAAAACTGGACCTCGACCGGATCTACGTCTGGGACGGGAATTATTACGCCCTGGAAGTGACCCGGCGGCTCGGGGTCGAAGACGCGGGCGGCATGGTCCGCGCCGGCGCTGTCCACTACAACACGCTTGACGAGGTCGAGCGGTTCGGAAAGGCGCTTCACAAGCTCGTCCACGCCTAAAAAGGGTGGTTAGGCCTGGGTCTGACCCCTTCTTAATTTTATTTTAATGTGTTAAAATTCCGCCTCATCAAGTCCTAATGTGAAGCCATGAACATCCTCGTGACGGGCGGGTCGGGTTTCATCGGGTCCCACCTCGTCGATGTTCTTATCGAACAGGGGCACTCCGTCAAAATCTACGACGTCGACAGCCCCAAATACGGTCAAAAATGCGCCTTCGTCAAGGGCGACGTCCTGGACCTCGTCCGCCTCGAAAAGGAGACGGTCGGGGTCGACGCCCTCTATCACCTAGCCGCTGAGTCGAACGTCAACCGCTTCCAAGAGAGCCCGTATTTTTCGAACCTCATTACGGCCGGCTCGACCGTCAACGCCCTCGAGGCCGCCCGCAAGAACCGCGTCGGACGCGTTCTCCTCGCCTCGACCGAATGGGTGTACGGAAGCGACCAGCACCTCGCGGACGCCGTTATTACCGAAGACACGCCCGCGACCGATAAGCCCGACCACATCTATACTTCGGCCAAGATCGCGGCCGAGCTCTTTTGTAAAAATTACCGCGGGATGTACGGCGTGAACTATACGAT
>Ga0315291_10002478_pt1 | contig 24210 bp, 22 predicted proteins | sample YL17G12_20_MG_FD_203070 | JGI IMG/M metagenome (GOLD analysis project Ga0315291, IMG submission 203070) | Sediment microbial communities from Yellowstone Lake, YNP, Wyoming, USA - YL17G12_20 | ecosystem: Environmental > Aquatic > Freshwater > Lake > Sediment | place: USA: Wyoming | collected... | reverse complement strand
CGAACGGCACGGTCGTGGTGAACCCGGATGGCACGATCACCTACACGCCGCAAGACGGGTTCGCCGGCACCGACCAGTTCACCTACACGGTGGAAGACGATGACGGGAACGTCTCCAACACCGCTCTGGTGACGATTGACGTCCCTGGAGTGGCCGGGGGAGGAGGCGCGGTCGCGGATTCGTGCGCGGGGAAGATTGTTATCTCGGAGATTGGCTGGCCCGGGACGGCGGCCGACGCGCGGGACGAGTGGATCGAACTGCGGAACCTGGGGACCGTGTCCGTCGACCTCACGGGATGGACCCTCCGCTGGAGGAGGACGCGTCCGGTCTCCGTCGAGGACTACGGGTGGAAGGTCGTCGAGCTGTACGGGGTCGTCCTTCCGGGAGTGGTTTCGGCGTGCCAAGAGGCTGAGCAGGAGAGAGTCCTCCCGGTTGAGATCTCGCGACGGGACGAGACCACCTGGCTCGTCGTTGGGGATGTCGTTCCTGTCACAGGGGGGTACTACCTCCTCGAGCGTCGGCGTGAGGAGACGATCAGCAACGTCCTCTCCTCCCAGGTCTACGACCTCAACCTGGCTCTCGGCCTCGAACTCACGGATGTCGGCGACGAGCTCCAGCTCGTGAACGCCGAAGGCGTGGTCGTCGATACGGCGAACGCGTTCCATCCTGGCGAGGACGGATGGGCGGCCGGGAACGCAGCCACGTTCGCAAGCATGGAGCGGACGGACCTCCTGGGGCCGGATGCCGCCGAGAACTGGCACACCAACCGGGGCCTCATCACTCATGGCCTGGACTCCGCGAAGAAGCCGCTCATCGCGACGGCTGCCGTCCGCAACTCGGCTGACCTGGACGCACTCATCCTCTCCGCGGGGATCGAGCCGACGCAGATTGGCGCCGGGGCGTCGCTCGAGGTGACGCTCGACCTCTCGAAGAAGGAGAGGAAGGAAGGCGGATGGCCGTGGATCTACGTGGCGAGGCCGGATCTCGCGGCGGCGGCAGGTGGCGGTGGGGCGGTGGAGGGCAGCGGGTACAGCTTCGCCGGCCGCCAGGTGGACCAGCGCTACGTACTCAAGATCAACACGGCCGGCCTCGCGGCCGGGACGTACGACTTCTGGATCGTGGTCGCGCCGGGCAAGGCGGTACTGGTTCCGATCATCGTCCTCTAGCGCTCTGCGGGAATGGCGGCCTGTCGTTGGCGGGCCGCCATTCCCTTTCGGGGGGAAGCGTCGGCTCACGGTGTCGGGTCGCGCCCAGCCTTGGGGGTCTTGCCCTGGACTCCCATTTATGATAGAGTATCTCAGCACCTGTGCATGCCAGGAGTCGAGATGCAAACAACGATCTACTTCGGCGAGAGAGATGCCTACCTCATCTCGCTGGTCGACCGGAAGGCCCACAAGGAACGGAAGAGCCGGAGCGCGGTCATCTTCTCCATCCTCGAGGAGTACTTCGAGCGAGGGCGGCCGGTGGGCGAGATCCTCGTTCACCTCGGCCTTATCTCTCGGGCTGATCTGGCTCGGGCGCTCGAGGCACAGCGACGATCCCCTAAGAAGCTGATTGGAGAGGTCCTCCTGGAGATGGGACTCGTCGACCAGGGGGCCCTTGACCAGGCGTTCGAAATCCAGAAAGGGGGGATGCCGCTGAGTAAGGAAGGGACCGAGGTCGACGCCACGTCGCCCGCGGACTGAGGTCGGCGCTCCGAGAAGGCGCGAGCCCCTGCGCCTCCGAGGGTGGCGCGCGACTGGAAGACGGGTAAGATCGCCCCACTCTCCGTTGGGCTGATGGCCCAGCGATCTCGGACGCCGGGGGACGAACGGGAACACGGAGGACCGGCCGGCGGCAGGAGGGAGTGTGGCGCTGGCAGGACTCCTCGGGATAGCGTATCTGCTGGGGGCCTTTCCGACCGCGGTCCTTGTCGGACGGCTCGTCGGGGGAATCGACATCCGTGACCACGGAAGCCGGAACGCGGGCGCGACGAACGTGTGGCGTGTCCTCGGTTGGAGGGCCGGCCTGGTGGTTCTTGGAGTCGACCTCGCGAAGGGCGCCCTTGCGGCGGCCGGTATCTCGCGTCTGCCCTTGGGTTCGGCTGGGGTCAACCGCGACCTTCTTCCGCTCCTGTGCGGCCTGGCCGCCGTTCTCGGGCACTCCTTTCCGGTCTACACGAGGTTCCGCGGGGGGAAGGGCGTGGCCACCGGAGCCGGGATGCTTCTTGCTGTCGCTCCCGTTCCTTCTGGGATCGCTCTCGGGGTGTTCGCCCTCGCCGTTGTGGCGACGGGGTACGTCTCCTTGGGCTCGCTCTTGGGCGCGATCGCGGTCCCTCTGGCGGTCGTTCTTCTCGAGCGCTACGCTCTCGCGCGGTACCCGACGCCTCTCCTTGTGCTCACCGCAGCGTTTGCGGTGTTCCTCTTGATCATGCATCGCAGAAACCTCCTGCGCCTGATCCAGGGGACGGAGAGACGCTTCCCCCAGCTTCAGGTCTGGAAGCGCCTCCGTCCCCCGACTGGATAAGATAGTCGCGTACTGAAGGCCATTGGACGGACCTGGGGGCCGGTGTTACAATCCCGCGCTGAGATTCCCGAGGTAGAGAACATGGAGAGAGATCCGTTGAAGGACCTGCGCAACCGCAACTTGAGGAACATCGCGTTCGTTACGGTCGTGGTCATCCTCGGCCTCGTCCTTCTCCAGTCGTGGTTCAGCGGAGACAAGCAGAAAGCGGAGATCGAATACTCCGACTTCCGGAAACAGGTCGAGGACAACCAAGTCGTCTCCGTCACGATCAAGGGGAGCCTGGCCACGGCGACCGCGGTGGACGGAACGACCTTCGTGGTCCAACTCCCGGAGGGGAGCGCCGCGTACGAGCCTCTCTTGCTGGAGCACGGCGTGAAGATTCAGTACCAGGCGCCCTCGGAGGGGAACTGGTTTGTCTCCATCTTGGTCTCCCTTCTGCCCGTCGCGGCCCTAATTGTGATCTGGTTGTACATCATGCGCCGGACGCAGGGAGGAGGAGCTCTCAGCTTCGGGCAGTCCAAGGCGCGCCTCGTCCATCCTGAGTCGACGCAGGTCAGCTTCTCCGACGTCGCTGGGATCGACGAGGTGAAGGAGGAAGTCGCCGAGGTCGTGGAGTACCTGAAGGACCAGAAGAAGTTCGCCCGCCTAGGTGCCGAGATCCCGAAGGGGATCCTTCTCGTGGGGGCGCCCGGGACCGGGAAGACCCTTCTCGCCAAGGCGATCGCCGGGGAGGCGCATGTCCCGTTCTTCTCCATCAGTGGGTCCGACTTCGTGGAGATGTTCGTCGGCGTCGGCGCGGCGCGCGTGCGGGATATGTTCGAGAAGGCGAAGGCGAGCGCGCCCTGCATCATCTTCATCGACGAGATCGACGCCGTGGGGCGCAAGAGGGGCGCCGGCCTTGGCGGCGGACACGACGAACGCGAGCAGACGCTGAACCAGCTCCTGGCCGAGATGGACGGCTTCCAGCCCAACAAGGGGGTCATCATCCTCGCGGCGACGAACCGCCCGGACGTGCTGGATGCGGCCCTGCTTCGGCCGGGGCGATTCGACCGGCGCATCATCGTGCCGGTCCCTGAACTCAGGGGGCGGGAGGAGATCCTCAGGGTTCACTTGCGGAACAAGAGCCTCGCTGCGGACGTCGACGCCTCGGTGCTCGCCCGGCGCACGCCAGGCTTCGTCGGGGCGGACCTGCGAAACCTGTGCAACGAGGCGGCCCTCCTCGCGGCGCGGAGCGACAAGCCCTCGATTGAGATGGTCGACTTCGAGGAGGCGACGGACCGGGTCCTCGCCGGGGTGCAACGAAAGGGGATCGTCATCACCGAGCAGGAGAGGAAGCGGACTGCGTACCACGAGTCGGGCCACGCTCTGGTTGCGAGACTCCTTCCCAACTCTGAGCCGGTCCATCGGATCTCGATTATCCCCCGTTCTCACGGGGTGGGCGGTTTCACGCTGCAGTTGCCGGAAGAGGAGAAGCACAACGCGAGCGCTGCCGAGTTGAACGATTTCCTGACTTTCGCCATGGGCGGCCGGGCCGCGGAGGAGATTGTGTTCAACGAGCTCACGACAGGCGCGCGCGACGATCTCAAGAGGGCGACGAAGCTCGCGAAGATGATGGTCGTCGAGTTCGGGATGAGCGAGAAGCTCGGACCGATCAGCCTCGCCCGCGAGCACGTCGATGTCTTCCTGGGCGAGGAGATCGTCAAGAGCGACGAGCACTCCGAGGAGCTCTCCTCCCTGGTGGACGGCGAGATCCGCCTTCTCCTCTCTCGCTCCTATGAGAAGGCGAGAAGCCTTCTTCAGCAGTACCGCTCGGCTCTAGACCGGCTAGCGGAGGAGGTCCTCAGGCGCGAGGTGATCTCCGGCGGCGACCTCGACGTCCTGTTCGCCTCGCTCGTCCCCTCCACGGCCCCTGCCACGGCATGAACGGTCGAGAGCGGCGCGTTGTCCTCCTCGGCTCGACGGGGTCGATCGGGACGCAAACGCTCGACGTCGTCGAGCGCTTGAACGAGCGCGGGGAAGCGCTCCGCGTTGTCGGTCTCGCTGCAAGGTGGGACACAGAGCGGCTTGCCGCGCAGGTCGCACGCCTTCGCCCGGAGGCTGTCTCCCTCGCTGACCCCCGCGGTGCGGAGGCGCTTCGCGACCGGTTCCCCGGCCTCCTCGTCCTTAAGGGGGAGGAGGGGCTGGCGCAGCTTGCCCGCTGGGACGCCGACATCGTGGTGAACGCCCTCATGGGGGCGGTCGGCCTCGTCCCCACCCTGGAGGCCCTCTCCCTCGGCCGCGCCGTCGCGCTCGCGAACAAGGAGAGCGTGGTCGTTGGCGGGGACCTCTTGGCAGAGGCCGCGCGGGAGGGAGGCGGAACCATCCTCCCCGTCGACAGCGAGCCGTGCGCCCTCTCGCAGTGCCTCCGTGGCGGGGCTCTCTCCGAGGTGCGGCGGGTCCTGCTCACGGCCTCCGGTGGGCCTTTCCTTCGCGCCTCGCCCGCGGACCTCGCTCGGGTGACGCCGGAGCAGGCGCTCCGACACCCCACGTGGCGCATGGGTCGCCGGATCACCGTCGACTCGGCCACCCTCGTCAACAAGGGTTTCGAGGTGATCGAGGCGCACCACCTGTTTGACCTTCCCCACGAGAGGATCGACGTCGTCGTCCACCCGGAGTCCCTCGTGCATGCCCTGGTCGAGTGGGAGGATGGGTCGCTCGTCGCCGGGGTGGCGCCCCCCGACATGAGGATTCCGATTGCCCTCGCCTTGGCCCATCCCGAACGGCGGGACACTGGACTCCCGAGGTGGGAGGTGCGCGGGAGGATGACCTTCGAGCCCCTCGACCGAGAGCGGTTCCCGGGGTTCGGAGTGGTCGCGGAAGCCGGCGTCCTCGGGGGGACGGCCCCCGCGGCCGTCAATGCGGCGGACGAGGTTCTCGTCGAACGCTTTCTCTCCGGGGAGATCCCGTTCCCGGTCATCGCCCAAGGCCTCGCGCAGGTCCTCTCCCGCTGGAAGGAGGAACGTTCGAGCGGCGGAGAGGATCTTGCGGCCCGTCTCGCGACGGACCGCTGGGCGCGCGAGCTCTCAAGGGGTCTTGTCTTTGTCCGCTAGCGCAGGGGGGCCGATCATCCCCGCCCCCCCAAGGAGGAACGCGTGAAGATCACGACGGACAGGGTCACCTCCTGCTTGGAGAGCGTGATCGACCCGGAGATCGGCGTGAGCGTCGTCGACCTCGGCCTCATCTACGACGTCCGGATCGATGCAGAACGGATCAGCGTCGACATGACGCTGACCTCCTCTGGCTGTCCGATGGCCGGGCTCCTCGCGGGGAGTGTCGAGCAGGCGCTGTGCGAGGCGTTCGACGGCGTCGAGGTCGAGGTGAACCTTGTATGGGACCCGCCGTGGACGCCGGAGCGGATGTCCCCCGAGTTCAGGGAGCGGTTCGGGTTCCGCCGCTGCGGGTGATGGGTACCTGCTCGCGCTGCGGCTCCCGGAAGAGTCCGCGGCCTTGCCCGGCCCTCGGAGGGCCGATCTGCCCGCGTTGCTGCGGGGCGAACCGGCTCGTCCGGATCGCCTGTCCGACGGCATGCCCGCACCGCGCGGCTCACGAGGCGTTCCAGCGGAAGAAGCAGGGAGGCCGCTACCGGGAGATCCTCGCCCTGCAGAACGCAGACCTTCGCGAGCGCGAGGACGACTTCCGCCTCCTCCTTGCCGTGGCGGACCTGGTCCGCCGAGCGACTGAGAGAATCCCCGGCCTCTCAGACGGCGATGTGGCGCGGTCGCTGGATGAGACGTCGTCCCAGCTCTCTCCAATCTCCCTCGTGACCCAAGCTCCCTCTCCCCTGACGCGGCTCCTGGTCGAGGAGCTGAGCCCGCTCGTCGCCGAAGGGAAGGTCTCGCGGGATCGACTCCGCGAGGGGCTCGGCCGGCTGGCGAAGATCGCTGCCGCCATGAGAGATCCCTCGGCCTCGCGCGCCTTCCTTCAGGGCCTCTCTCACTACCTCGACTCGGCCCTTCCGCGGAGGGACGAGGGGACGAAGCGCGGCCTCATCCTGACGCCGGACGATCTCCGTCGCGTGCGCGGATGAGCTCCCACAGGCCCGCGAGACGGGTGTAGACGGCATAGACGACGATTCCAAGGCCTGTTGGGAGGAGGACGGCGAGAAGGCGCGAGTCGGCGACGAGCCGTGCACTCCCCCAGGCGACGAGGAAGACAAGGCCCGTCCCCAGGGCCATCTTCGCGACCGGCACGAGGAGTTGCGCTCCGGGGCGAGTCGTCCTCCAGAGGACCACGCCGAGGATCGCCGCGTCGACAACCCCGGCCAGCGAGGTCGCCAGGGCCAGTCCCCCTTCCTGCATCGGACCGACGAGGACGACGTCCAGGACGACGTTCGTCGCCACGGCGGCGATGGACGAGAGGAGAGGAAGCCTCGTCCGCCCCAGGGCGTAGAAGGCCCGCGTGAAGACGTACGCCAGGCCGTAGGGCAGCACCCCGATGAGGTAGAAGGAGAGGGCGTGCGCCGTGCGCGCCGTGTCGGCCGGGGTGAAGCTCCCGTGCTCGAACAGGAGGCGGACGACGTTCGGGCCGATGGCGAGCAGACCGGCCGCCGCAGGGAGGAGGATGAGGGCGCTCGCCGCGACCCCATCCGCTAGGTGGCCGGCGAAGCGATCCTTCTCTCCGCGCGCCCAGGCCGCTGAGAGCCGCGGCAGGAGGGCGGTCGCGATGCTGACCGCAAAGACACCGAGCGGGAGTTGGAAGAGGCGCATCGCGTACTGGAGGGAGGAGATCGCCCCCTCAGCGAGGTGCGAGGCGAGCTTGTTGTCGACGAGGAGGTTGATCTCGTCCACGGCGAGGATGAACAGAGCCGGCGCCATCAGGCGGGCCATCTTCCGGACGGCCGGGTGAAGGGGGAAGAGGGTGAGACGGAAGCGAAAGCCGACGCGGCGGAGGGCGGGCAGTTGGAAGAGGAGCTCGCCTGCCCCGCCGAGGACCGCCCCGAGGGCGAGGCCGTAGATGGGCTGGGCCGGGAAGAGGCGGAAGAGGAAGAGGGCACCGGCGACCATTGCTACGTTGAACCAGACCGGGGCGAGGGCGGGGACCAGGAATCGGCGGTGGGCGTTGAGGATTCCCATGAACACCGCGGCCAGGCTGACCAGGGCAATGAACGGGAAGACGACCTGGGCGAGGCCGGCGGTGAGGGAGAGTTTCGCTTGCGGGAAGCCGCTCGCGAGGAAGGGGAGGTAGCTCGGCGCGAGGAGGATCCCCACGCCGACGAGGACGGGGAGGAGCAGAAGGAGAAGGGACAGCACGTTGTTCGCGAACCGGTCGGCGTCCTCCTTGGTGACGAGGGACTCCGTGTAGACGGAGATGAACGCCGTGGACAGGGCCCCTTCGGCGAGGAGTTGGCGGAGGAAGTGGGGGAGGAAGAAGGCGACGAGGAAGGCATCGTAGGCCCCGGTCGCCCCGAATCGATCGGCGATCGCCGCGTCGCGGAAGAGACCGGAGAGGCGGGAAACCCCCGTGGCGAGGGCGAGGAGGAGGACGTCGCGCGCCAGGCGCTTCATCGGGCTTTCGGCACGAGGAGGAGCCCGACGGCGACCTCACCCCCGCTCCCCAGTTCTCGGTAGCCTGCTCCCTCTCGCAGGACCAGGGAGCTCGAGTGCCCCCCGTCGAAGGCAATCGCGCTGCGCACCGGGGTGGGGAGGCGCTGCAGGATCGCGACGAGGTCCCAGAAGTCCGCTCCGACGCTCCTTTCGTCCTTGGACACGGTGAGGAGGAGGAGGCCTCCCGTCCAGTCTGTGGCGAGGACGCTGCGCGCCGCGAGCCCGCGCACGAGAGCGGAGTCTGGATCGAACCCCTCGCCGGCGAGGTCGAGGGCGTCCCGGCCCTCGTCGACGAGAAGCGGACCCGCGCTGACGGCGTCCGTGATCAGGAGTGGCCCCTCGTCGAGGTCGTAGCTGGGGGCTGCCTCGTCGCCGACCGAGAGAAAGGCGATGCGCGCCCGGGCCGCGCCGGAGGCGACGAGAAGGCTCGCCGAGCCGTCGGGAACGGGATCCGTCTCGTCGCCCGCCCCCACAACTTGACCCTTGCGGATTCGCACGACACGGAGCCTCTGTGAGGGGCTCGGGGCGATCGTCTCGACGAACGACTCCGTGTACAGGACGAGCTCGTCTGTCCGGATGGGCCGGTTGACGTCGTCGACGGTGATCTTTTTCCCCCCGGAGCGGACGTAGAGCGAGACCTGGGGATGGAAGAAGACGAGCCCGCCCAGAAGGTCGATCCCGAGGGCGGCGCGCCTTCCGTAGTTCGCGCGCTCGACGATCCCGTTCCGGATCAGGAGGCCGACCGGGAGGCCGGTCGCCGGGTCGAAGAAGTTGGCGTTGATCGCGGCCGTCGCGACGCGCGCCCGCGCCATCTCCTCAAGCGGGGCGAGGGTCCCCACGCCGCTCTCCGGGGTCGTGGGGATGAGTCGGTAGCCGTCGCGCCACTCCGCGACGTACAGGTAGCGCACCACGACCGGGCCTCGCCCCAGGTCGGCCACGAACTCATGGACAAGGGCAGGCGCCCCCCGCGCGCCAAGCGCAAGGAACAGAGAAGCGGCCAGACAGGCCGTCGCCCACCGCCCCCTCATCGTGGGCTACGCCTCCTTCCCCTCCTTGTCCACCCGGACGCGAAGCTCGACTGCGACGTCCTTATGCAGGTGGACGAGGACGGTGTGGGCGCCGGCGGTGTCGATCGGGCGGCGGAGTTCGATCCGCTCGGGATCGATCTCCTCTCCGATCTCCGCTTTGATCCAGGCCGCGATGTCCTCCGCGCGGACGGAGCCGTACAGGCGGTCGTCGTCGTGCGCCTTCCGCAGGAAGACGAGCGTCTGGTCGGCAAGGCGCTCCCGGAGGCGGAGAGCCTGCCCCTTCTTCTCTTCCACGAGAGCCTCGTCTGCCGCGCGTGCCTTGGTGTAGCGCGCGACGTTGCCCGGCGTCGGCTCCACGGCGAGTCGGCGCGGGAAGAGGTAGTTCCGCGCGTGCCCCTCTGAGACATTCACGATCTCCCCGGCGCACCCGAGGGCATCGACGGTCTTGGTCAGGAGAACTTTGGCGATCGCCATCACCCCGCTTTCGAGTCTGTCGGCGGGAGATTGTAGTGAGGTTCCCTTGCGGGGTCAAACGCGAGCTCCCTGTGCTATACTCGCTCTCGCCGATGGTGCTACGGGCGGGGCAGGATGAGGAGCGGGTCCTCGTGATGGGGATCCTGAACGTGACACCGGACTCGTTCTACGGTGGGTCAAGGACCTTCTTGTCTGCGGGCGCGGCGGAGCGCGCCTTGCGCATGGTGGACGAGGGGGCCGACGTGATCGACATTGGCGGGGAGTCGACGCGGCCCGGGTCGAGGCCGGTGCCGCCCGAGGTTGAGATGGAGCGCGTCCTGCCGGCGATCGAGGCGATCCGCCGCCGGTCGGAGATCCCGATCTCGATCGACACGAGGAAGGCGACGGTGGCGCGGGAGGCCCTCGCCCGCGGAGCGTCGGTGGTGAACGATGTGAGCGCGCTTCGATTCGATCCGGAGCTCGCCGCGGTGGTGGCCGAGGGAGGGGCGTCGGTCATCCTGATGCACATGCAGGGCGAGCCGGAGACGATGCAGGTTGCCCCGTCGTATGCCGAGGTCGTGTCGGAGGTGGTCGCGTTCCTCACCGCGCGGGTGGAGGCGGCGATCGCGGCGGGGATCCCGCGCGCGCGAATCCTCGTCGACCCCGGGATCGGGTTCGGGAAGCGGCTCGAGGACAACCTTGCCCTCCTGCGTGGCCTGCCCCGACTCAGGTCGTTGGGTTGCCCGATCGTGGTCGGCCTGTCGCGGAAGCGCTTCCTGGGAGATCTCCAGGGTGGGCTCGCGGTCGAGGAGCGGTTGGAGGGAACGATTGCCGCGAACGCCGTCGCCGTCGTGAACGGCGCGGACGTCCTCCGCGTGCATGATGTCAAGGAAGGAAGGAGAACGGCCGATGTCGCACGACGACTGCGCCCTCTGTCTCTTCATTAGCGAGTTCGTGGGGAGCCCAGGAAAGCGCTTTCCGTTCGAGATCCACGCGGATGTCGAGGAGGTGGAGACCTTGCCCCGCATGCGGTTCGTGGGGGGAATCGGCGTGCGCGGGGAAGCCTTCGCCCAGATGGGGACGCTGTACGTGGAGGCCGAGGTCACGACGACGGTCGAGCGCCCGTGCGGCCGGTGCCTGGAAACGGTCCGCGCGCCGGTCCACCGGCAGGAGACCTTCGAGGCGGCCATTCCGCTCGGAGGAGACGAGATCGACCTCCTCCCGCAGACCCTCGCGGTGATCCTTTCCTCTCTTGTTTCTCACCCCCTCTGTCGGCCCGACTGTCGCGGCCTGTGCCCGGGGTGTGGGGCCGACCTGAATGCGGAGGCAAGCCACCGCTGCCAAGGGCGCAGGGAGGACGGCCGACGGTTGGGGGATCTTCTCAAGTGAAGGCGGGTCTCGTCGCCCTTGGCCTTGACCCTGGCCTCGCTACGACCGGCTACGGGGTCGTCCGCGCTGGGACTCGCGGCTGGGAAGTCCTCGCGGGTGGAGTCATCGAGACGAAGAAGGGCGTCCCACGCTCGGCCCGCCTGAAGGAGATCCACGACGAGGCGCTCGACCTCGTCCGCTCCTTCCGGCCGGATCGGGTGGCGATCGAGGAGGTGTTCCTGGCGACGAACGCGCGGACGGCGATGCTGACGGCCGAGACGCGTGGGGCTCTCCTCGTCGCGCTGGAAGGACTCCCGGTCCGCGGCTACACGCCGCTCCAGGTGAAGAAGCGGATCACGGGGTACGGCAAGGCGGGGAAGGCCCAGGTTGCGGCGACGGTGAAGCAGCTCCTCTCTCTGCGGGAGGCCCCGCGGCCGGACGACGTCGCCGACGGACTCGCCCTCGCCCTGTGCGCCCTGCTCGACGCGCAGGGCGTCCCGAGGGAGAAGAGTGGACACGACCTATAGGGACCTCTTCAGGTGGGAGGGCGAACCGGATGAGGGGCGCGTCCTCCTGTTCGATGGGAACTCCTTCGCCTATCGGGCGTTCTACGCCATCTCTGACCTCTCGACGCGCGACGGGCGGCCGGTGAACGCGCTGTTTGGCTTCTGGAAGCTCTTCCAACGGATCGTGCGCTCCTTCCCGTCCGCCTACGTCGGCGTCGCGTTCGACGCCGGGGGAAGGACATTCCGCCATGAGCTCCTCCCTGCGTACAAGGCGACGCGGCGGGAGATGCCGGACGATCTCGCCGCTCAGTTTCCTCTCATTCGTAGCCTCCTCGGGAGCCTCGGCATCCCGGTCACGGAGAAGGAGGGAGTGGAGGCGGACGACCTCTTGGCAGCCCTCGCCCGTGGGGCGGCCCGAAAGGGCAAGACGGTGCTCATTGCCACCTCGGACAAGGACCTCGCCCAGCTCGTCGGGAAGCGCATCGCCCTTCTCCGGCCTTCGGGGCGCGGGGCGGAGGGGGAGGTCGAGGTCCTGGACGCCGCAGGGGTCGAGGCGAAGTTCGGCGTCCCGCCGGAGCGCATCGCGGATTTTCTCGCCCTGGTCGGCGACACCTCGGACAACGTCCCTGGCGTCCCCGGTGTGGGCGAGAAGACGGCGGCGAAGCTGCTCGAGGAGTTCGGGACGCTGGATGCCGTGCTGGAGCACGCTCACGAGGTGCGGAACGTCCGCGTGCGGGACAGCCTGAAGGTGCACGCCGAGGCGGCGCACCTGGCTCGCCGCCTTGTCACCCTCGACGAGGAGACGTCGGTCGGGGATCCTCTCGAGGCCTGCCGTCTGAGAGGTGTCGACCTGCCGCGCCTGGCGTCCTTCCTGCGGGATGTCGAGTTTCAGTCGCTCCTGAAGGAGTTGAAGCTGGAGGAGCTCTCCCCGACGGCAACGGATCAGCCGGAGGGGGACAGGGCGGACTACCGGCCCGTCCTCGAGCGCTCGGATCTCGAGCGCCTCGTCGTCGACCTCGAGAAGGTGGAGGCGTTCGCGATCGACCTCGAGACGACGAGCCTCGACCCGATCCGGGCGGAGATCGTGGGGATCGCCCTCTCTCCTCGCCCGGGCGAGGGATACTACATCCCGGTCGGACACGACTACCTCGGGGCACCGGCCCAGCTTCCCCTCTCTGACGTCGTCCTTGCCCTCCGTCCGCTCATTGAGGCAGAGACACCGTGCCTGATCGGCCAAAACCTGAAGTACGACCTCGTCGTCCTCCGGCGCTACGGCCTCCGGCCGCGGGGGATCTCCTTCGATACGATGATCGCTTCCCACCTCGCGCGGCCGGACGCGCGGAGCCACAGCCTTGCCGAGGTGGCCCGCGTCTACCTCAACTACCGCGTCCAGACCTACGAGGAGCTTGCCGGGAAGGGCGGGCAGATAGCGTCCGTCTCGGTTGAGAAGGCGACCTTCTACGCTGCGGAGGACGCGGAGATCGCCCACCGCCTTGTGGCCCCCCTGCGCCGCGCCCTGGAGGAGGTCGGAGCGACCAAGCTCTTCGAGGACGTGGAGGTCCCGCTGGTGAGCGTCCTTGCCCGGATGGAGGAGGCGGGGATCCTCGTCGACCGGGAGGTCCTCGCCGCGCAAGGGGCGGAGATCCGGGCCAAGCTCAACCGGATCGAGGAGGACCTGTTCGACATCGCCGGAGAGCGCTTCAACCCCAGTTCGCCCAAGCAGGTTGCCCTCGTCCTGTTCGACCACCTGAAGCTCCCGGTCCTGGAGCGGACCAAAACCGGTCCATCGACGAGCGCCTCGGTCCTCTCCGAGCTCGCGGCCCGACACCCGCTGCCGGGGAAGCTCCTCGAGCACCGGGAGCTAGAGAAGCTCATGAACACCTACATCGAGCGCCTTCCCGAGGCGATCAACCCGGCGACCGGCCGGGTTCACACGTCCTTTCACCAGACCTCAACCGCGACCGGCCGCCTCTCCTCGTCCGATCCCAATCTGCAGAACATCCCGATCCGCACCGAGGTGGGGGAGAGGATCCGCCGCGCCTTCGTCGCCCCGGACGGTTGGTGCCTGGTCGGGGCGGACTACTCGCAGATCGAGCTTCGCGTCCTCGGACACCTCTCCCAGGACGAGGCGCTGATCGAGACCTTCCGCGCCGGGAAGGACCTCCACCGGATGACGGCCGCCCGGATCTTCGGCCTTCCCGAGGATGCGGTGACCCCGAAGCTGCGCGACGCCGCGAAGCGGATCAACTTCGGGATCCTCTACGGGATCAGCCCGTACGGCCTCGCCCGCGAACTGGGGATCCCCCAGGAGGAGGCCAGGGCGTACATCGAACGGTTCTTCGCCGCCTTCCCCAAGGCAAAGGCGACGATGGACCGCATGGTCGAGGAGGCGACCGAGCGCGGCTACGCGGAGACCCTCCTCGGACGGCGCCGGCCCCTCCCCAACCTCACGTCGAGGAACGTCGGACTCCGCAACTTCGACCGGCGCAACGCCATCAACACCCCGATCCAGGGGAGTGCGGCTGACCTGATCAAACTCGCCATGCTCGCGATCGACCGCGCTGCCGAGGCGGGAGACCTCAAGGCACGGATGCTCCTCCAGATCCACGATGAGCTCCTGTTCGAGGTCCCCCAGGAGGCGCGCGACGAAGCGAAGGCGAAGATCAAACGCCTCATGGAGACGGTGATGGACCTCGCTGTCCCCCTCGAGGTGGCGGTCAAGTCCGGCGCGAACTGGAGCGAGGTATGAGGCTGGAGGGAGGTCCCCGGCAGCGCTGGGAGCCGTGACGATGTCAGCCCTCTTGCTCGCCGACTCGATCTGCGGGGACTTCCTCGTCGAGTGGATCTTCGCGCGCCCCGGTCTAGGAACTCTCCTGTGGAGGGCGATCCGGGTGAACGACGTTCCGCTCGCGTCGGGGATCCTTTCCGTCTACACGCTCTTCTTCTCGTGTGCGATGATGGCCCTGGACCTAGCGTACGGATCGCTCGACCCGCGCATCCGGAGGGGGAAGAGGGCCGCATGATGCGCGGCACAGGTACGTCGCCTGTCCCAGGTGTCGCCGGGCAGGAACTAGGCTTGCCATCGCGGGGTGGGGGTGCAGGGAGAATCCTGGACGAAACCTGGACGGGGCCCCTCGTGTAAGTCTGGGTGAGACGCGCGTGGCAAGGAGGGGATCGTGAAGCGCCTCGGAGTCCTTTGTCTTGTCCTGGTCTTGACCCTCTCTGGCACGGCGCTCGCTCGGCCGGATCTGGTCGTGACGTTGCTTGGCTTCGAACCCCAGGCACCGCGGGCCGGCGACAGCGTGGCCCTAACGGCGACGGTGAGGAACGTGGGGACCGAGAGGGTCAGTCGGGCGTTCAGCGTCCGCTTCGTGGTCGACGGAACGCCTCTCGAGACCCCCCTCGTCCCTGTGGGTCTCGAGGCAGGTAGCTCCAAGGCGGTGTCCGTTGTCTGGCAGGCAACTCTCGGCCCGCACCAGATAGAGGTTACCGCCGATCAGCCCTTCGACAGGGTCGACGAGTCGAACGAGTCGAACAACACCCTCGTCGCGACGGTCACGGTCGCGATCAACCCGACGACCTCCCCGGCTTTGGCCGAGTTGAGGGTCGCGGTGGCGCGATTCCAGGACCGGAGCGGCTCCGGGTTCCTCGACGTGGGGGAGGGGATGTCGGACGAGCTCTCCGCGCGCCTTGCCGCGAGCGGGCTCCACATTCTGGAGCGAGGGGAGCTTGAGGCCACGATGCGCACCCAGGGCCTTGACCCTTCCCAAGTGAGCGATCTCGTAGTCGCGGCGGGGGCCATCGAGGCCGATGTCCTGGTGGCGGGCACAGTGACCGAATTGAACGTCCAGCAAGCCACGCTCAGCATTGGCTTCGCTGGGTTCCGATCCGCGACGGCTGCGGTGTCGGCCACGGCGCAGCTCATCAACGCCTACACGGGCGAGGCCTTTGGCTCCGTCAGTGCGGCCGACCAAGAGCAGGGCGCGACCCCGGAGTGGCTCGACCTGGGGAAGCTCGTCACCCTCTTCCAGCCGCCAATGGCGGGGGCGCTCTGCTCCGGGGGGCTCTTGACGGACCGCGCCTCGTACGCTCCTGGAGAGGTGGTCCGCATCGGCTACCTGAACTCAGGGCCGGCCGCCTGGTACTGGGTCGAGATCGACACCTTCGCGGGGTCCTTCGTGCGGCTCCTCGGTGGGGAGTTCGTCTCTGCAGGGGCGTGCGAGGAATGGACCTGGGATCAGCGCGATGCCTTCCTCCTCCCGGCTGCTCCCGGGACGTACGTCGCGAAGCTCTGGGACGGAGGCTCGTTCATCGCCGCGGCGACGTTCCAGGTCTCGCCAGGGGTCATGGGACCGGTCCCCTTCGGCGCGATCACCGTGGGGAGCACCGCGTTCACGGACAGTCTGATCGGGGAGGCCGCCGCGAGCGTCCTGAACCAGCTGGCCTCTGGCGTGATCCGAGAGCTCGAGGCAAGCGCCTCGTCCCTCGTCTCCTCGCGGGCGACGATGGCCGGGGAAAGGGCGGCCACGACGAAAGCAGCCGGCCGTCCAGTGGAAGGGCAGGTGGCCGGCATCCTTCCCGACGGCCGGGTCGCGGTCAACCTTGGAACAGAGGACGGGGTCGCAAGAGGGGACTTCCTCCAGGTGCTCGACACGGCCAACGTCGTCCAGGATACGGCCTCCGGTGCGATCCTCTCCTACGACGTCGTGGGGGTGAGGGGTGAGGTTGTCGTGAGCGAAGCCCGGGAGCGCGCCTCCATCGCGCTTCGCACGACGGACTTCCCGATTGCCGTCGGAGACATCGTCCGCAGGGTCTCGCCGTAGGGCTCTAGTCAGCGCTGCGGGGATCGGCTAGACTAGCGCCCGATGCCGACGCGACCTCGGGCCTTCCTGCTTGTCGTAGTGTTGACTCTCCTCTTGGCAGGATCGGTCTTTGGGGGTCCGACGATCGGCTACGTCGGCCTTCGCGTCTCCCTCCCCATCGGCGGGCTTCCTCCCTTCTTCGGGATCGAGCTTGGGGGACAGGTTTCCTTCGGCTACGCGTTCGTCTCCCTTCTCCTTTCCCCTGATGGGAAGAGCCTCCTCCTCGGGAGCGCGGACCTCTCCCTGGCCGAGGCCCTCGGCTGGACCGCGGGCGTGGTCCGGCTCTCAGCCGGGCTCTCCTACCAGGTCGGGGACGCTCTTCCCGGGCTCGCTGGCGGAGGGGGGATCGTCCTCGGCCTGTTCGCGGAGGAGGGAGGACTGCGCGCCGGGGTGAGCGGGGAGCTCCTCTATCCGATCGCCGTGGGCCCCCCCTTCATCAGCTTGGAAGGGGGATGGGCAATGTGGTAGCGGGCCTCTTCGGAACCGACGGGGTCCGCGGTCGGGCGAACGAGGAGCTGACCCCAGAGCTTGCCCTTTCTCTCGGCCGGGCAGCATCGCGGCTTGCGCCCCTAGGTGGGCGCGCGATTATCGGCCGCGATACGAGGACGAGCGGACCGATGCTCGAGGGGGCACTTGCGGCAGGTTTCGCTGCCTGCGGGATCGACGCCCTGCTCGCAGGGATCATCCCCACTCCCGCGATTTCCTACCTGATCAAGGACGAGCGCGCGGACCTGGGGGCGGTGATCTCTGCCTCGCATAACCCCCCCGAGGACAACGGGATCAAGTTCTTCGACCGGCGGGGGATGAAGCTCTCCGTCGAGGCGGAGGAGGGGATCGAGAGCGTCCTTTCCGCTCCCCCGTCGCTCGGAAGGCCGGTCGGGCGGATCGAGGCTCTGGAGGCGGCGGCGAGCCGCTACGCTGCTTTCCTCGTCGGTGCGATCGAAGGGGAGGAGATCGACCTTGCCGGGAGGACGATCGTCGTCGACTGCGCCTACGGGGCGACCGGGGCGATTGCCCCGCGCGTGCTGCGCCACTTCGGAGCGCGCGTGCTCGAGTTACACACGGCCTGCGACGGGGCGCGGATCAACGTCGAGTGCGGCTCGACGCACCTTGAGCCCCTGCGGGCCGCCGTCGTCACGCACCGGGCGGACCTGGGGGTCGCCTTCGACGGGGACGGGGACCGCGTCCTCCTCGTCTCCTCGACCGGTGAGACGATCGACGGCGACCAGATGATGGGAGTGAGCGCCCTCCACTTCCATCGCAAGGGCACGCTCCGCCCGCCGCTCGTCGTGGCGACGGTGATGACGAACCTCGGCCTGGAGCAAGCCCTGGCGCGGGAGGGGATCTCCCTTCTGCGGACACCGGTGGGCGACCGGAACGTCGCCCTGGCGATGCTCGAGCGGGGTGCGAAGGTCGGCGGCGAGCAGTCGGGCCACGTCATCTTTGCCGATCACAGCGTGACCGGAGATGGGATCCTGACCGTGGTCAAGCTGCTGGAGATCGCCCAGGAGCGGGGGGAGGACCTGGCCCGCCTTGCCGCGGAGATCCCCCTCCACCCGCAGTGCCTCTGCAACGTCGCGGTCGAGCATCCGGCGGCGTTCGCCGAGCGTCCCGCCGTCCGGGCGGCGATCGCTCTGGAGGAACGGCGCCTGGGCTCGCGCGGGCGGGTCCTCGTCCGCCCTTCCGGGACGCAGGCCGTCGTCCGTGTCCTCGTCGAGGGGGAGGACAAGGAGGAGATCGACGCGGTCGCGCGGCGGATCGTCCGCGCCCTCGAGGCGCTGCGCGATCGCCGGGCGACCGACTAGGCTCCGCTCTCCTGGAACGGGTGCGTCAGGACTGGCTGGCGCGCGGCGCGCGTCTGATCGAGCCTCCGGACCGGGGCTTTCTGCGGGGCGTTGTGAAGCAGCTCGGGACTCCGCTTTGCCTCAGCGGCGATTGTCTCCATCGCGTCGGCGAACCGGTCGAGCGTCTCCTTGGACTCCGACTCCGTCGGCTCGATCATCAGTGCTTCGTGGACGATGAGCGGGAAGTAGACCGTCGGCGGGTGAACCCCGTAGTCGATCAGACGCTTGCCGATGTCGAGCGTGGTGACCCCTTCGGCGATTCCCTCGCCCGAAAGGACGAACTCGTGCTTGCAGAGGCGGTCGTAGGGAAGACGGAACGTCCGCTTGAGGCGCTCCTGGAGGTAGTTCGCGTTCAGGACGGCGTTGCCGCTCACCTCGCGCAGGCCCTCGTCGCCGAGGGTCAAGAGGTAGGCGTACGCCTTGAGGGCCACACCGACGTTCCCGTAGAAGGAGTGGACGGACCCGATCGAGCGTGGGAGATCCCCGTCGAGGCGGAAGCCGGAGGGCTCCTTCACGATCCGCGGGGCAGGAAGGAACTCGACGAGGGGTCCACTTACCGCGACTGGGCCCGCCCCCGGCCCTCCGCCCCCGTGCGGTGTCGAGAGGGTCTTGTGCAGGTTGAAGTGGAAGACGTCTGCCCCCATGTCCCCTGGCCTCGCCCGGCCGACGTAGGCGTTCAGGTTCGCCCCGTCGAAGTAGGAGAGAGCTCCCGCCTTGTGGACGGCCTGCGTCACCTCGAGGATCCGCTCCTCGAAGAGGCCGAGGGTGTTCGGCACGGTGAGCATGATCGCGGCGACCGTCTCATCAAGGGCACCGCGTAGGGCGGCGAGGTCGACCATCCCGTCCTTCCCGGAGGGGAGCTGGGTCACGGAGAACCCCGCGATCGCTGCCGACGACGGGTTCGTCCCGTGCGCCGAGTCCGGGAGGAGGATCCGCGTCCGCTTTGTCTCACCTCGCTCCTCGAAGTATCGCTTGACGAGGAGCATCCCGGTCAGCTCCCCGTGCGCCCCGGCCGCCGGCTGGAGCGTGACCTCGGCCATGCCCGCCATCTCGCGCAGGAGGCGCGTCATCTCGAAGAGGAAGGCGAGGGTCCCCTGGACGAGGTCGGCGTCCGCCTCAGGGTGCGCCCTGGCGAAGGCGGGAAGGCGCGCCAGGTCCTCGTTCACCTTCGGGTTGTACTTCATGGTGCAAGAGCCCAGGGGGTAGAAACCGCTGTCCACCCCGAAATTGAGCGTGGAGAGCCAGGTGTAGTGCCGGACGAGCTCTGGCTCGCTCAGGGAGGGGATCCGAAGCGCTCGCTTTCGAGCGAGCGAGGGCGGCAGCCCGTCGGCCCTCGCCGAACGCGGGAGCGGGACGAGCCCGCAGTCCGAGGATCCGCTCCGCTTGACCTCGAAGATCGTCCTCATCGCGCACCTCCCAGAGCCAAGACGAGCCGGTCGATCTCCTCTCGGGTCCTCTTCTCCGTCACCGCGAACCGAAGGCCGTTCGGGACGCCGAGGGCAGCGAGCGGCTTGGAGGAGCCGACGAGGAAGCCCGCCTCCTTCAGGCGGAGGCGGACCTTCTCCGCGTCCCCCGGCACGCGGACGGTGACCTCGTTGAAGAACGGGGCCTTGAAGGCGAGGGAGCAGCCTGGGACGGTCGCGACCTTCGCCGCAAGGTCGTGCGCGCGCTCCCAGTTCAGAAGGGCGAGGTGGCGCAGCCCTTCCGCTCCCAGGCTGGCCATGTAGACCGTCGCCGAAAGGGCGCACAGGGCAGCGTTCGTGCAGATGTTCGACGTCGCCTTCTCCCGTCGGATGTGCTGCTCGCGCGTCTGCGCGGCGAGGACGTACCCGGTCTGGCCGGCGGCATCCACGGTCCGGCTGACGAGGCGGCCGGGCATCTGCCGGAGGTACGTCTCCCGGCACGCGAACAGGCCGAGGAGAGGCCCGCCGAACGAGGGCACAAGCCCGAGTGGCTGCCCCTCCCCGACGACGATGTCCGCCCCGAACGTCCCCGGCGGCTCGAGGAGCGCGCAGCCGATCGGGTTCGCGGAGACCACGAGCAGGGCCTCCCCCAAGCGCTCCTTGACGTGGGACAGGTCCTCGATCACGCCGTACGCATTCGGCGTCTGGAGGACAAGCGCTGAGACACTCGGCGGAAGGGCCGACAGGTCGGTCCGCCCGTCCGCTCCGCACGGTACCTCCGCGAGCTCGATCCCCGCCGCCCAGGCGTAGGTCGTGGCGACACGCCGCAGGTGAGGAAAGAGGGCGCGGCTGACGGCGACCTTCCCCTTTCGCGCGACTCGGTCCGCCATCAGGACCGCCTCGGCGAGGGCAGTCGCCCCGTCGTACATCGAGGCGTTCGCGATCTCCATCCCGAAGAGCTCGGCGATCATCGTCTGGAACTCGAACATCGTGGTGAGAGTGCCCTGGCTCACCTCGGGTTGGTAGGGGGTGTAGGCGGTGTAAAACTCGGAGCGGGACGCGACGTGCCCGACGACGCTCGGGACGTAGTGGTCGTAGACCCCGCCACCGAGAAAGGAGACGTAGTCGCCGAACCGATTCGCGCGGGCGAGCCCGGAGACGGCTTCCACGACCTCGAGCTCGCTCCGCGCCGGCAGATCGAGCGGGCGGAACGAAGCGCGCACCGCCTGGGGGATGTCGCTGAACAGCTCCTCGAGGGACGAACGGCCGATCGCCTGGAGCATCGCCTTGCGGTCGGCGTCCGTGTTCGGGATGTAGCGCATCGCAGAGGAACTAGCCCTGGAGGGAGCGCTCGTAGGCCGCGGCGTCGAGGAGGCCCTTCGCCTCGGAGGGGTCGGCCATCTTGAGGACGACGAGCCAGCCCGCCCCGTGCGGGTCGCGGTTCGCCGTCTCTGGGGCGGACTCAAGGCCCCTGTTCACCTCGACCACCTCGCCGGAGACCGGGGCATAGATGTCGCTCACCGCCTTCACGGACTCCACGGACCCGAGGGTCTCTCCCTTCTTCAGGCGGGTCCCCACGCGGGGAAGCTCGACGAAGACGATGTCACCGAGCTCTTTCTGGGCGTGGTCGGTGATCCCGACCTTCGCCCTCTCCCCCTCCAGGCTGACCCACTCGTGGTCCTTCGTGTAGCGGAACTGCGTCGGATAGCCCATGCTCCCTCCTCTGGGGTGCGCGCTCGCGCGGATCGGGCGGATTATACGGAGGCAAGTCCCTCCGCCCAACTTCGGCGCGCTAGAACGGCGCCTTCTCCTCGGCCGCCTCCGGATAGAAGCTCGCGTACTCCTTGTGGAAGATGGCCGGGAACTTGCCCAAGGGGCCGTTGCGCTGCTTGGCGATGATGATCTCCGCCTCCGCCGCCGCTCCCTGCGCTCCGGCCGCCGCCTCGCCCTCCGGAGGCCGGTAGTAGTCCTCGCGGTAGATGAAGACGACGACGTCCGCGTCCTGCTCGATCGCCCCACTCTCGCGCAGGTCGGCCAGGCGCGGGTACTTCTTCTCCTCGCCGCGGTGCTCCACGGCGCGGTTCAGCTGCGAGACGGCGATGATCGGGATGTCGAGTTCGCGCGCGAGTTTCTTCAACGATCGGGAGATGTACGCCACCTCCTGCTCGCGGACGTCGGTCCGCAGGCCCCCCTCCACGAGCTGGAGGTAGTCGACGATCATCATCCCGAGGTCGTGCTGCGACTTCATCCGCCGCGCCTTGGCCTTGATCTCGAGGATCGAGCTCGTCGTGTCGTCGACGACGATCGTCGCCTGTTGGAACTTGGAGGCGGCGTTCGCCAGGTCCCGCCACTTCGAGGGCTGGATGTACCCTCCGCGCAGCTTGTGGAGGCTGACCATGGCCTCGCCGCAGAGGAGCCTCTCCAGGAGCTGCTCCTTGGTCATCTCCAGGGAGAAGACCCCCACGGCCGCCTTCTCCCGCAAAGCGATATTCCGCGCGATGGCGAGAGCGAGACTCGTTTTTCCCGTCCCTGGCCGGCCGGCGATCACGGTCAGGTCCGAGCGCTGCAGGCCGGAGGTCATCTCGTCGTACTTCGGAAAGCCGGTCGAGAACCCCCTCAAGGCGCGGCGGTTCGGGTCGTGGTGCAAAGCCTCCAGGGCGTCGATGTGCTCGTAGAGGAACTCGTTCAGGAGGTAGTACGACTGCCCCTTCTCGTCGCGGCGCGAGACGTCGAAGATCATCGACTCTGCCTTGTCGAGGGCCTCGTCCGTCTCCCGCTCCTCATCGTAGCCGAGTTCGCTGATCCTCCCGCCGGTCTCGATCAGGGCGCGCAGGACCGCCTTCTTGCGGACGATCTCCGCGTAGTACTCCAGGCTCGCCGTCGTCGTCACGCGGTCGAGGAGCTCGTTTAAGTACATCCGGCCGCCGGCCCGCTCCATCTCCTCCCGCTCTTCGAGCCGGTTCGCCACGGCGACGATGTCCGCCGGCTCCCCTCGGTCGTAGAGCTCGTGGATCGCGCGGAAGACCACCCGGTGCGCGCGGCGGTAGAAGTCGTCCGGCTTCAGCCGGTCGAGGAGGATGGGGATCGTCGCGTCGGGCTCGAGGAGCGCCGAGCCGAGGACGATCTGCTCGGCCTCGATGTTCTTCGGGAGGTCGCGAACAGAGATCTTGTTTGTGGTGACCTGATCCTCGTCCCTCATGGCGTCCGACCTCCGGCGGCATTATAGGCCCTCGTCCGGAGAAGGGGCAAGCGGATGAAGTGAAGAAAGGAAGGCCCCTTCCGCTTCGCCGCGCGTTGAAAGGGCTCCGTCCCCCGGCTATACTCCACGCTCAGCACCAAGCTAAGTCCACAGGGAGGTTGATCGTGGAAGTCCTGACGATGAAGGAGCTCCTGGAGACCGGCGTGCACTTTGGTCACCGGACACGGAAGTGGAACCCCAAGATGGCGCGGTACATCTTCACCGAGCGCAAGGGAATCCACATCATCGACCTCGAGCAGACCGTCGAGATGTTCAAGAAGGCTTACTTCTTCGTGCGCGACCGCGTGGCGGCCGGCGACGAGGTCCTGTTCATCGGGACGAAGAAGCAGGTCCAGTCGACGATCGCCGAGGAGGCGAAGCGCTGCGGCGCCCACTTCGTGAACCGCCGCTGGCTCGGCGGGACGCTGACCAACTTCATCACCATCAAGAAGAGCATCGACCGGATGCAGGCGCTGGAGCGGATGGTCGAGGAGGGGATCCTCGACCGGATCCCGATCCAGGAGGCGAACGCGATGCGCCGCGAGCTCGGCAAGCTCGAGCGGAACCTGGACGGACTCCGCCACCTCAAGAAGTGCCCAGGACTTCTGTACGTCATCGACCCGGACATCGAGGCGAACGCGGTCCACGAGGCGAACATCCTCAAGGTCCCCGTGATCGCCATCGTGGACACGAACTGCGATCCCGACCCGATCGACTACCCCATCCCCGGGAACGACGACGCGATCAAGGCGACGAAGCTCATCACCTCGCGGATCGCCGACGCCGTCCTCGAGGGGCGCGAGGGAAGACAGGACGAGCCCGAGGCCTCGCCCGCCGCGATGATGGCCGCCGCGGTCGCCGCCGTCACCGAGGAAGAGGCTCGCGCGGCGGAGGAGACGGCCGTCGAGGCCCCGATCGAGGAAAGGAAGTAGGAATGGAGATCTCAAGCGAACTCGTGAAGAAGCTCCGCGCCGAAACGGGTGTCGGGATCATGGACTGCAAAGGTGCCTTGCAGCGCGCGAACGGCGACCTGGAGAAAGCCAAGCGGCTCCTGCGCGAGGAGGGGAAGGAACTCCTCGCCCAGAAGGGGCGCGAGGCGAACGAGGGGCGCGTCGAGGCGTACGTCCACCACAGCGGGAAGGTCGGCGTCCTCGTCGAGGTCGTCTGCAACACCGACTTCGCTGCGAACAGCGACGACTTCCGCCAGTTCACGAAGGACGTCGCCATGCAGATTGCGGCGTCCGCGCCGCGCTACCTCTCCGCGGAGGCCGTCCCCCAGGCCGACCTGGATCTCGAGCGCGAGGTGTACCGCCACCAACTCGAGAAGGAAGGGAAGCCCGCGCACATCATCGACAAGGCCGTCGAGGGCCGCTTGGTGAAGTTCTACACCGAGGCCTGCCTGCTGAAGCAGCCGTTCATCA
>Ga0315291_10002477_pt1 | contig 24214 bp, 30 predicted proteins | sample YL17G12_20_MG_FD_203070 | JGI IMG/M metagenome (GOLD analysis project Ga0315291, IMG submission 203070) | Sediment microbial communities from Yellowstone Lake, YNP, Wyoming, USA - YL17G12_20 | ecosystem: Environmental > Aquatic > Freshwater > Lake > Sediment | place: USA: Wyoming | collected... | reverse complement strand
GTCCTCGCTACCGCAGCTACACGCCTCCTGGTTTCAGCTACCGCAGCTTCCGATAGAGCTACCGCTCCAATCGCAGCTCCCACAACGTTCCTCCCGGCTTCTTTAGCTACCGCTTCAATCGCAGCTCTCGTCACACGTCTCGCTTGCGCTCTCTGTCTTCTCGCGCTTAGATCCCCACAAGCCTTGCGGACCACCCTCGTAGAGAGAGGTCGTCACCTGGCAGGAGAGTCCTATGATCAAGTCCGCCAAGGACCTCATTGCGTCTGGCGACACGAACGCTGTCGTTGACTTCGCAATTGAGGCCTATCGCTCTATCCTCTCGGAAACAGAGGAGTTAGAGAGGGCCAAGGACTATATTCGCGGCATTGCAACCGCGTACTTTGTCTTGGTGTCACAGAACCCCAGGATCGAAACGAAGTCGAAGACGGTCCCCGTTCCCGGTCTTCTTGGGAACGCGACGGTCACCTTCCCGGATCCGACGCCCAGGGCGAGGAAGGGGGTGGACCTCTTGGCTTGCTCCGAAGGGCTCCCGAAAGACCTCTTCGAAAAGCTCTTCGTGAAGGTCACGACGGTCTCCTTTGCTCCCAACTTCGGGGAGCAAATTGGGACACTGACGGCTCGTGAGAGAGCCATCATCGAAAACCTCGTCGAGATCGTCATCTCGACGCCGCGAGTCAACCTTCCGAGGTGACCTTGAGCGGATCGACCCGTTCGGTCGGTCGGCATTTCGCGAGCGGGGGTAGACGCCGCTTGTCGTTGAAGAACGTTGCGGCGTACGTCCAGGAGACGAGGGTATGGCTTTCCGTTCCGAACTGAGCCCCGAGGTCGAGGGCCCGTCTGAAAAGACGACGGGAGGCGGGGATGCTGCCTCTCGCGAGCTGTTCGATCGCACCGCCCCAGTAGTGGAGGCTCATCAGGTGCATGGCACTGCTCTCGTCACCGCCCTTGGGCATCTTGCCGTGGAGTTGTTCAAGCTCTCGGAGAGCCGCTTCAGGCTGCCCGGCGGCCCACCCTGCCCATGCGAGGGCCAGAGTGTCCGTCACGTGGTTTTCCCACAGGTTTACCCGTGCAGCCGCGAGGGGCAATCGGACAGGTTTCCCAACGATGCGGAGCATTGCCGCCAACACAACCTCTTCGTCGAGCCTCTTCATCGAGACTTGCCGATCGGCGATGGCCGCTTCGACCACCGGGCGAGCCAGCTCAGGGTCCGCCCCGCTGTCGACCACCCGCATGGATGCTTCCAACCCGTCCATCTCGACGATCATCGAGCGAAGCGTACCGGGCTCGGAGGGGGGTTCTTCTCTCATCTGATTTCTAGCAGATCGGGTCATGCGACACGATTCTCCACAGTTTGCACAGCCCCTCCAGTGCGGTCAAGCATCGCGGTATCCCGCTACCTTGTGAGTCAACTTGTCGAACACTCTCAACTCTTTGTCTTTCCACAACTTGTGGAGAACCTGAGGGACACGTGTGGAGCCAAAAAAAGTGCATCTACAGCCGGTGATTTTGTTGACTACCCCGATCCACATGAGCTACGACCGGACACGTCTTTTGGGTACCTGCTGAGCGTACCTAGGGGTGGGGGCTCCTCGGGGTTGCTTTTTAGCGATCTCGGGGTGGGTTGTAGTACGGGCAGAATAGGGGAAGCGATGACAACAGGCGCATCGAAGGTCGAGCCGTGGGAAGTACCTGCCGACTACAACGTTCTTTACACCCAGTACGGGGCCTTCATCGGCGAAATCGTTCGTCGATACAACAAGGTGGGCCGCAACTTTCGCGAGCTGTTTCAGCAGACGTGGCAGAGGCTCGTCGAGGCTCAAATGCTCGACAAGTTTGCGAAAGCCGTCGAGTACCAGGATCCGAAGACGATGACAGCCGAGGTGGCATGCGCCTACTTGGGGATCGCGTGGAAGCCCTGGACCGTCAAGATGCACGACTTCCACCGGCCGAAGTCTGCTGAGGGCTCGTACAAGAAGTGGAAGAGGGATCCTCACTGGATGCCGATCCCGCTGAACGAGGCGGAGTTCATCGCAGCGGGCAAGGGTCGTGGTCTCAGCTCGAAGAAGGCTGTGTTTGCGTTCGAGGACATCGCGCGGATTGCGGACCACACATCGGGCAACTGCGGCGACGAGAAGCCCTGGTTCAAGTCCACGGGAATCAACCGTCCGGAGAAGAAGGCCACGCAGGCCCACTTCAAGAACTACCTCTCGGTCATGGTGCGGAACACCCTGGCCAACGCGTTCCGCACGAACAGCCGTAAGCACAAGGAGCGGGCGTTCGACACGTTCTCCGAGTTCCGCAAGCCTTCGGATGAGGGGGCACAGGGCTTCCTCCCGGATCCGGAGCTGGTTGACCCGTCAATGACGGGTCGGACCGAGACTCTCACGGCCTTGGCACAAGCGAAGGTGACCATCCGGACGACCCTTGCGGACTCGATCCGTGACGTCCCCGAGTGCCGGCCGGTTTCGGAGTACGAAACCGAGCTGTTCGATCGGATGGAGGAAGGCTACACGCTCAAGGAAGCCATCGGCAAGCTGGACGTCCCGACTCGGGCAAAGGAGCGCTTCAGCCGGGTCATCCTCAAGGCTTTCCAGGGCTGAGGGGTCTAGCGCTATTCCTCTTGTCGGGGTGGGGAGACAGGATGAACCCCCGCGTCGCGAAGCTCCTCACCTCCGCCAACGCCGTTCGCCGTCGGATCTGGGCCTCCCTGCCCTTCAAGGTCCGGCTGGCGGAGATGCTCATGCGTCTCGCGGTCTCCTCCTCGGAGGCCTTCGGTCGAGCCGTTTACGGTATCTTCAAGAAGCAGGGTGTCGTCGGCTTGCCTGAATCGATGTCTGACCTCACGCGTGAGGCCAAGGACTTCGGGAGCTTGGTCTTCAAGACCCTCATGGGGAAGTTCGGGGCTCAGTTGGGTGCCGGCGTCGAAGACGTCATGTCGGCCTTCATGCTCCGGCTCTTGAAGGGCGGGGAGCACAACATCAAGGCCGGGACTTCGCTCGATGAGGCGAGAGGCATCGTGATGCTTGGGGTCAAGAATGAGGCCCTGAACCACGTGAAGTCGCGAAAGCGTCGTCAACCCTTCGAGCAGGGGTTGATGAAGCCGGGCGATGAGGGCGAGAAGGAGATCGACATGAACGATCCCCACGCGCTCAACAAGCTGGAGGATGCGGTTGGGGAGCGCTTTCTCTTCGAGAAGCTCCGCCACATCAAGAACGACCTGGAGAAAGTGCACGAGGATGCCCTTCTCTACCTCAAGCTCCTTCTGGTCGATGGCTACGAAGACAAGGAAATCGTCGGCGATCCCCGCATCGGCCTGGAGTCGATGCTTCCGCATCCGTTCACGACGCACGGGAAGAAGCCGCTGACACCGCAGAGCTGGAACGCGATCAAGAAGCAGCTCTTGGCGGTCTTGCGGGACAAGCTCGGGGACGAGTTGCAGGTCGCTTTCCGCTGACCTCGCTGGGTGGTGTATAGAGGGCGCCATGCCCGACGCACTTCCGGTCAACCAGATCCTCCTCGGCAAGTGCCTCGAACTTCTGAGGTCCCTGCCGGACAACAGCATCGACAGCATCGTGACCGACCCTCCTTACGGGCTCGGAACCAAAGAGCCGACGCCTGAGGAGATCGACGCCTATCTCAAGGGAGCGAGCCTCGACACGGGTGGCGACTTCATGAATGCGGACTGGGAGATTCCCTCCGTCGCCGTGTGGAAGGAATGCCTCCGGGTCCTCAAGCCGGGTGGCTACATCCTCTCGTTTGCGGGTACCCGCACGTGGGACCTCATGTCGATCGGGATCCGGGTCGCCGGGTTCGACAACCGGGACACCATCTCCAGCCTCTTCAGCTCCCCCTGTCTTCAGTGGGTCCACGGGCAAGGCTTCCCGAAAAGCCTGAACATCGCCAAGGCCATTCGAAAGCTCAAGAAGGGTGAAAACGAGACGGAGTCTTCCGATCTCGCCACGAAGTGGGAGGGCTACGGGACAGCGCTCAAGCCAGCGTGGGAGCCCATCCTCTGCTTCCGTAAGCCGGTGGTCGAAGGAACAGTGGCCGAACAGGTGCTCGCAACGGGGACGGGTGGCCTCAACATCGGCGGGACGCGGGTGAAGCATGCAAGCCCCGAGGACTTCGCCAAACACAAGGAACACGTCGAGCGTATCAAGGAGAAGGGTGGCCAGTGGGGCGACTCTTGGAAAAACTCCTCTGACCTCTCGGGTGCAAGTGAAGTGACCACGGCGGGGCGTTGGCCTGCAAACGTCGCCCTCACCCACTCATCTGAGTGCCTCCTGGTTGGGACAACGAAGGTAGATGCCCCGGTCATCAACCGCTTTTCGGACGGGATGAAGCCGTTTGGGAACGGCGTCGGCCACCCCTATGAGAGCAGCGGCGGTGGGGAAGAGGAGATCAGTGTCTACGAGTGCGCCGAGGGTTGTCCGGTTAAGGCGCTCGACGAGCAGAGCGGTGTGACCACCAACACACGGCACATGAGCTACAAACGCTCAGGAGAAGGCTTTATTGGTTCGATCCCAGATCAACCTGAGAAGCGGTGGTGGGCTCAAGAAACCGGAACAGCTTCCCGGTTCTTCACCCAGTTCGTCCCCGATGCCCCGTTCTTCTATACAGGCAAGGCGACGAAGAAGGAGAAGAACGCGGGGATCCTCAAGGAGTTCGTCGACGGATTCGTCACGCTGAAGGACGATCTCAACGATGAGCAGTGCCTCCTCCTCGAAGAGAAGTGGCCGGCAGAAAACGTTGATCCCAAGAGTGACGTCCCAGAGATGGCAATCCCGGAGGAGCTTCGCGAACTGTTCGAGCCCGTGAAGCCCGATGGGAACTCCCATCCGACCGTCAAGCCCGTGGCGCTCATGCAATGGCTCGTCCGCATGGTGACCCCCAAGGATGGGATCGTTCTCGATCCCTACTGCGGATCCGGGACGACGTGCGCGGCTGCTGTTCACGAGAACGTCAAGTTCATCGGAATGGACAAGGACCCCATGTTTCACAAGCTCGCCGAGAAGCGGATCGGGTACTTGCTCGATACCGTCGGGGCCCACCATCAACAGCGGGCTGCCTTTGACGCGATGATGGGTCTACCCCAAGAGGACTAGGCGGCGAGCCCTACGAGCACGAGCTTAGCGGCTCGTTTCAGGCTCTTGACCGCGTACTCTCGCTTGAGAGCCTGACTCTTCGTGCAGAACTCTTCGACGTGGACAATCTTCCACGGGCGCCCGGCTCGTGTGGCCTTGGCACCCTTCTTCCCTGTGTTGTGCTCATCGAGTCGGCGTGACGGTGCTGTCGAGATGCCCGTGTAGAGCCGTCCCGTCGTTACGCTATAGAGAACGTAGACGTACCACTTCATTCAGCCGCGCGTAGTTTGTTCAAGCTCTTCGAGAAGAACAGGGAGACATCCTCGACTGCCTTCTGGGGCGGCTCTTCTTCGTGGACCTTGATCCGGGTTGAATCGCGGTCTGCTTCTTCCAGGAGCTTGATCAGGTCGACAGATCCCCAGTCCTTGACCGCGTCCGCGTCCGTGGAGATCATCACTTCGACGCTCACGGTGCCGTGGGAGTCCAGCGTGATCGTTGCGTACCCAGTCCAACCGTAATCGTCGCTGCGGACTTGGAGTTCGACGGAGCCTTGCCTCGATTTGATCTCGGTCACCATGCCGAAGTCTCGCCAACCCCCAACGGTCTTGAACCGTGTGGCCATTGCTTCGGCGAGTTCAACGATCCACCGCAGCTTCAGCTCCCGGAGTGAGGGGAGCGCTGCGGCGGTACGTGTGCGATCGTAGGAGTAGTTCACTTGGGCCTCACCAGTTGAAGTTACCTTCCATCTTGCGGTGCCGAAGGCTCGCAATGATGAACGGTCCACGAGAGAGCCCGGCGTAAAGCCCACCGGCCCACCGCTTGCGATCCCAATCGGAGAGGTCGAGCATGGCTCGCTCACGGCGGATCTTGATGTTGAAGCTGGCGGCGTCGATCATCGAATCCCGGAATGGGTCCCAAATCGGGGCATGGGCTAGGACCCACACGGAGTAGTCGACGAAGCCTTCTTCGTAGAAGGGGTCCCCCTCGGGGAACTTGGCGAGGCTGCCGTGGGTGAACTCGTGGGTGAGCTTCTCCAAGGTCTGACCCGGCTTGTCCGCTATGGATCTGGAGAGCCGCACTTGCCCAGTGGCAGGGTCGAAGCTCGCGGTCGCTCCCGCCGAATGCTGCCCATCCGGCATGGCGAGAATCTCGGGGAGGGGTTCCCGGCCGTAGGAGCCGAGGGCGTGTCCCACGAAGTCGTAGACCTTCGCAGCCCACTCTTCGACGAAATCATCCCACGGAGAGTCGAAGATTTGGCAGGTGAACGCCCTTTTTGGCGACGTGTCGTCCGTGGCCTTCTTCAGCATCGTACGGACGGGTTCAGGGATGGGCTGGTTCGAGTAGGGCATGCCACCTCAGGAAGCGCAAAAGAACTTTTGCCTTTTGCTTGGTAGGAGACCGACATGCCGAACAACATGCCCGACGCGCCGTTCATGATCAGTCCGGCGGGCGTCCTCGTGGACCCGAACTTCAACGCTACCCCGCAGCCAGGGCTTGGCCCGAACATCGACAGGGGAAACCCCATGGCGGTGGCTCAGCTCCTACCGGGAGCGGCGATCCAACTCCGAGGGATCGGTCAGTTTGACCTTTCTGGGGAAAACAGGGGCATTTCCGGCACGCTCCAAGCCGACATCATCACGGCTACAGCGGCCCCTGCGTCGGTCATCGCGGCTCTCGTCGGGAGCGTGGGCGGGGTCACGAAGTACCTCGTCATCGCGCTCGATACGTCCAATCGTCCCCGTGTGCTCTTCACGAATGACGCAGGGACCCTCGTGGGTCGCACGCAAGGGGCAGGGGCGGCGGTTGTGGCGGGGACGCCCTTCCAGCTCCGGCTTGCGTGGAACAGCGGGGCCGACGTCCTCGCGGGCCGCTTCGGCTCGTTCCGCATCAACGGCGTGCTCGTCCCCAACGCCGACTGGAACATCGATCCGATCGCAGCTTGGACACCGTTCTATCCTGTCGCGGTCCTCGTCGGCACGGGTGGCGTGGGAGGGTTTGCGGGACTCACGGACACGACGGCCAAGATCAACCACGTCCAGGTCTCGAACACGATCACGGCCTGAGAAAAACTCCAACGATCTTGGGGGTCAAAAAAGAAATCGCCGAGGGCAAGAAAAAAACGCTTGCACGCATACCGATCCCAATGCAATGCTCCTAACGCGTACCAGACCTGTCCTCTGGTCCCAACTCTCTGCACGACCCACCTCACCAGACCAAAACGACAATGACCTCCAGGATAACAGCCAGAACGTCGAAGCAGCAAGCCAAAGGGCTTGCTACGGCGTGGCATGTCTGTGTTTTGTCGGGACAGTCGTATGATCTCGTGACCCCCGAAAATCCCTCCGCGTTCAGCATTCGCTTTACGAACCCGGAGGGTAGCTAGGGAAGCGGTACTTCAGAACGCGTGAAAAACGCGAACTAGAAGGCCGCCTCCCGCACCGGGAAGCGGCCTTCAGTCATTTCAGGCTTCGGATTTTACGGCTCCGCGAAGGACCGACGCTAGGGATCTACCCTGCGCGGCTCTTGGCGGCACAGGAGACGTGTACCCAATGAACCAGCGTGAGAGTTATCGCAGCTCCGATCTCCCATATCTTTTGGGGTCGGGGTTCGTCTCCGGGAAGCGAGTGACGCTGTAAACGTCGCGCCTATTGGCTAGAGGGTTCAACTCCCTACGGCCCCACTGACTGTCAACACGAGGATCGAGGACCGCATGAAACGCAAGACCAAGCCCGCTCACGGCGGGCCAAAAGAAAGCGAGGGACGTTAGCATCAAGGCGATGCAGGGGACTTTTAATCCCAAAGAGGCGGGTCCGATTCCCGTGCGTCCCACTCGGTCAACCGACCGAACATGGGTGCGTGGTGGCAACGGCAAACACACTCGGCTCTTACCCGATGAGATGAGGGTTCGATTCCCTCCGCACCTACTGACATTCCGGTCTCGTCCAATGGCAGGACAGCGGTTTCTGAAGCCGTCAATCAGGGTTCGACTCCCTGGACCGGAACTGCTTCCTCAATCGAGGAAGTTCGCTCGTTGAAAACCTAAGCAGGACTTTGGAAAGCGCTCCGATGGGGTCTCGCTACGGCGATCCCCAAGAAGCAGCCGTGCCGTGATCGACTCCCGATAATACAGGGGGGCTTCAGCGACCGGGACTGTGAGGAGGCTCCCTCTCCTGGTTCGATTCGTGGAAGGGGCGGGGTCCGTGTGTCAAAGCACGGACTCCGCTCCGACTTTTACATTCCAGGGTGGCTAAGTGGAAAAGCGCTCCGCTGTTAACGGAGATATCGCAGGTTCGATCCCTGCCCCTGGAGCCACCTGACGCATTCTTGGGCCCCACCCGGTCAGCCCAGTGTGTGCGTTGGGCCATGTGACCGAAGCTGAATGGCCCAGCACCAAACTGTTAGCTTGGCGACAGAAGGTTCGATTCCTTCCGGTTACGCTTGAAGAATTGGAGGTGCCGCATGAAGCAGGTGATGGTCTGGCGTGTTCTGTACACGTCAATCGCACGGGTTCGCGCGGAGTCGGCGGCGGAAGCCATCGACCGAACGCATCGAGTAGCGGGAGCTGCCCTCAAGCAAGCCCGCAAGGTCACACCGTCCCTCGCGGACGATGTGGACATCGAGAACATCGACATGATCGATGTGCACTTCTGCGGGACCGAAGAGGTCCCAAGAGCTACGGCGGCGTGAGCGATCACGTCCGCCTTCTGCCGGTGAGTCCACATGGCGTGGAACTGTCTTCGTACGACAGTCGCAGAGGGTTCGATTCCCTTCGCCGGCTCCCTGACGATTTCGGATCCAAATCCCGAACCGTCGGTGTAGTACCCATAATGCAGGCGTCGTCTAGTGGTTCAGGACGCGCAAACAGTTTCCCTCTGGCGACATGTTCTCCGGGTAACACCGGCAGTGAGAGTTAGAGATACTTCCCATGTAAAGGGCGAAACCAGGGTTCGAATCCCTGCACCTGCACTGGAGTTCACGAGGTAGTGACGCAGACGGTTACTTCTAGGTAAAGAGGTCCCAAAAGGACTCGGGGGTTTCGACATCCCCATGCCGTCAGCACCTTTCTCTTCGTGGGGTCCGACTTTTTGGGTCATTGAAGGCAGTGACAGTCTCGGTTACTTCAACATTTCCCCGCCAGAGCCCATGAGCGGCACCAACCGTTGGTGTGTTCTGGGGGGAAATGCCCGCCTGGGGTCGCCTGAAAGCCGGCTTACAGGGGACATTGTTCTGAGGCGCCTCTTCTCCCTCGATGACCCGAAGCACTTGGTTTGGCTGGTAGTGAAGTGAGCGGTTACTTCTCGAAAAAAAGCTCCGCCCACGCTAATTCTCCCGCCCGACTGGGATCACATCAAATCGCATCGTTCGTTGGGCTCAGCCCGTCAGAGTAGTGAACGTTCACGGTTACTTCCCATTCATACCGAGAAATAGGGGCGCAAGCCCCAACCGAGGACACCCGTTCTCTCTGGCGTGTTGAGTCCAGCGATCGAAGCCCAATTCTCCCTCCCCAAAGGAGGGCAGTGAAAGTAGGCTGACATGAGCAAGGCAGAAAAGACCCACCTCAACTGGATGGGTGGCAAGTCGTTCGACATCCAGGATCCGCTTCTTCAGCTCCGCGTGGCGGCCAGCTCGTGCTTCTTCGGCGAGCCTCAGTTCTACCACCAGGATCCGGACGACACGCGGAAGGTCCGAGCGCCGCGTCACGACATCTCGTCGGCGCGGGCTTCGAAGCTCCAGGGGGCTGACCTCGCTCGGCTTCGTGAGAGCCTCGGTGCTCTCGATCCGCTGGAGTGGCGGAGCAAGACGCCGGCTGAGCTGATCGAGTCGGTGGTCGACGACGCGTTGGCTCACGACGCGGAGGCCACGCTCAAGGAGGCTGTGCGGCTCAGGAACCAGGAGAACATGCGGACCACTCCGCAGGTCATCCTCGTCCGGGCGGCACACCACAAGGCCGTCAAGGGGACGGGGCTCGTACGCAAGTACGCTCCCGAGATCATCCGTCGGGCCGATGAGCCGTCGGTGGGCCTGGCCTACCACATCTTCCGGTTCGGGGAGAAGACGCCGATCCCCAACTCACTCAAGAAGGCATGGTCCGACGCGTTCGGCCGCTTCAAGGAGTACGACCTCGCGAAGTACCGGATGAGCGACCGCGACGTGAAAACCGTCGATGTCGTGAACCTGGTGCACCCGAAGGGCGAGGCGGTCTCGAAGCTCGTGAAGAACGAGCTGAAGACGACCGACCTCACCTGGGAGTCGATCATCTCGAAGGAGGGATCGACGACCGAGACCTGGACGAAGGCGCTTGACGTCATGGGCCACATGGCTATGCTCAAGAACCTCCGCAACCTGGTGGAGAAGGGTGTCCCTCTCGACCTCTTCGTCGAGAAGCTCCTCGCGGGAGCGCCCAAGGGCAAGCAACTCCCCTTCCGTTACTTCTCGGCCTACCGGGCTTTGAAGGAGACGGGCAAGGCTCCGGGCAGGCTCCTGGAAGCCACGGAGGAGTGCCTCAAGCTGTCTCTCGGGAACCTCCCGAAGCTCGACGGGCGCGTGATGTCCCTTGCGGACAACTCGGGCTCGGCGAAGGGAGCAACGACCTCTTCGATGGGGTCGATGTCGATGGCCTCCATCGCCAACCTGACGGGCATCCTTGCAGCGATGCGGGCCGACGAGGGCCATCTCGGGGTGTTCGGGGACCTTCTCCGAACCATCCAGGTCACGGCGAACGACAGCATCTTCAAGAAGCTGGAGGAAGCCGAGAAGCTCGGGCAACACGATCCGGGCGGGACCGAGAACGGCATCTGGCTCTTCTGGGAGAAGGCCATCCGTGAGAAGCAGCACTGGGACCATGTCTTCGTGTTTTCGGACATGCAGGCGGGGCACGGTGGGCTCTACGGGACGGACTCGGGCGCCTACCGTGACTTCCAGTGGAGCGACAAGAAGCACATCGACGTCGGCAAGTTGATCAACGCCTACCGGGCGAAGGTCAACCCGAACGTGAACGTGTTCCTGGTCCAAGTGGCCGGGTACAAGGACACGCTTCTCCCGGAGTTCTACGCGAGGACGTACATCCTCGGCGGTTGGGGTGAAGGTCTCCTTCGCTTCGCGGCCGAGATGGCGAAACTCATCCCGGCAGCCTCCGAAAAGGCTGCTTGATTCCTGGGTCCCCTGCTCCAGCAGGGGACCGCTCTGCCCCCATCGTCTAGCGGCAAGGACGACTGTTTTTCAGGCAGTTTACGTCGGTTCGAGTCCGACTGGGGGCGCTGGTTGTTGCTCGTGATCCGTCAGAGGATGCGGACGAGGAAAGTGACGCGGCTGACGTCACGAGAACGACCGACACGCTTGCGCCCATCTAACTAATCGGAAGGTGGCTGGATTCTCAATCCAGAGGAGGTGGGTTCGATTCCCCCTGGGCGTACTAATCGGAACGGAGCGAGATCCCACGCTTCGCGAGCTTGCGTAGAGCAATGTGCTCGATCTGGCGGACACGCTCTCGGGTCACCCCGAGGACGTCACCTACCTCTTCGAGCGTCAAACCCCCAAGGGCGGCAACGTCGAGCACGCACGATGCCTTCTCGCTGACGAGGTGGTGAGGGCACCATGAGTGCTGACAGGGGCGAACGGAGTTCAGCCCGTTGGTGAGGCAGTCCTGTCGTGTACGAGGCTTCACGTGAGCTTCGTCAACGAGGATCGGGAGAGACAGGGTGTCACCGGGCATGCTGCATTACACACCGGCGACAAGAAGTTTTGCGGCGCTTTCCTCTGTTAGTGCGGTAGATTCTCCAACGTTGCCGCCTTCGAGTTTCACCACCACAAGGGTGAGAAAGATTTCAATATCGGGAATGTGGCGAACAAGTCTTGGGGGTCGATCGCCAAAGAACTCCAGAAGTGCGTTCTCGTGTGTTCAAACTGTCACCGCATCGAGCACTGCACACGCAGCGAGAGCAGGCTTATTGAGGAATACTTTCGGTACAACGGTAAAATGCTCGGGTCCTGAGCTAGTATGGTAATTCAGCGTCCGCCTGAAGAGCGGAAGAACTCGGTTCGATTCCGAGAGGACCCACCGCAGGGAGGATGGACATAGTTCCGACGACGGCTCATAACCCTCGCAACGCCGGTGCAACACGGCCCCTGCAACCAATGGCCACGTAGCTCAAAAGGTAGAGCATCGGACTGAAAAACCGAGTGTAGTGAGTTCGATTCTCACCGTGGCCACCGTGTCAGAGTGGAGCAGCCAGGTAGCTTGTCGGGCTCATAACCCGAAGGACGCAAGTTCAAATCTTGCCTCTGACCCTAGGACCCCAAAAAGAGGAGCCGGCCTCGGGGGTCTCTAATTACCGGCCAAATGTAGATGTTACGCATGCGAACGTGGTGGAATGGCAGACACGTCAGCTTGAGGTGCTGATGCCGTAATTGGTGTGAGGGTTCGACTCCCTCCGTTCGCACGAAGATCCGGGGAGGTCTAATGGCAGGATGCCGGTCTTTGAAGCCGTGCGGAGAGGGTTCGACTCCCTCACCCGGAACCATATCGGAGTGTAGCCCAGTGGTAGGGCGCTTGCTTCGGGAGCAAGACTTCGGGAGTTCGATTCTCCCCACTCCGACCAGTCCTACGTGAAGGCGGTAGGATGCGTCGTGTAACGGGGGGCCTCTGCACCGCAACATCTGGCTCGACGCGCTGGTAGTGTTGTACGCCCCCAAGTCTTCTCACGCGGTACGACGGGCTGGTTGCCCTTGAGATCCTGATAAGGTCTCTGCGAAGAGTTCGATTCTCTTGTGCCGCACTATTCGGACGCGATCAGCTCCTTGAGGTCGAGGCTCCCCTTGGGACCTTCGAGAACCCCATCCTGGACCGGCCAACCCTTCTGAAGAGCGAGCTGATCGACGGACCGGCCGCGCACGATGGCATCGGCGATGGCCTCAGCCTGCCCACGGGAGAGACCTGTCGCTTCTCGGATCTGCTTCGAGAGGCGGTCAACCTTGTTCGCCTTCGTTTCCTTGTGCTCGTACTTGAAGCTCATGAAACGGCGTACAACTCGCGGGACGAGAGGGTCCATACCCCTCGTATGGCAACAAGAAGAACTTCGGAGCGTAGCCAAATGGTAAGGCCCGTGCCTTGGGCGCACGGCATTGCAGGTTCGATCCCTGTCGCTCCGACTATGGAACTGTAGCCGAAATGGATAGGCACTCGTAAAAACGGCACGGGACCCCGCAAGGGGGATTGCGGAGTAGTCTTGGCACACGTCAACAGGGCGCCGCTCGGGTTGACCTCTACCTCGATGAATTGTTCTCAAGGTTGCGGATGCACCGGAACTCGCCCCAACGGGTAACCGTTGGGGACCTGGCCGATCTGCCGAGCAAGGGAAGCGCGTTTCCTAAATGAGAACTTTACGCGATCGATGCGGGTTCGAATCCCGTCGGTTCCACTACCCTTCGACGACCCGGATGGTCCAGAAGTCGTCGGCGAGGTTCGCGTTCGTGACGTAGGCGTAGGGCATCGTGAAGTAGCCTGCCTGGCCCCAGTCGGCTGCCCAGGAGTTCCGAACGAGGAACCTTTGGGTTGCATCGTCGTAGCCCACGAGGAGCACGGCGTGGCCGCCCTGGACCTTCTCGCTCTTCGCGGGGAGGTTGAGAGTGCCCGTACGAGCAACTTCATCACCCTCGAAGGCGTCGTAGACCGTGAACCCGAAGACGACGGGGTATCCGGAGGCAAGGCAAGCCTTGATGTCAGCGATCTTCGTGTTGTCGATGCGCTGGTACTGAAGCGCCTGGTGTTTCATCGCCTCGGTGAAGGCGACCTTGGTGGGCTTCCTGGCGAACTTCGAGACGACGTACGGCCACTTCTTCTCGGGGCAAACGCCCTGGGCGGCAAGGACCTTGATGCCATCCCGGATCTCAGCGCCGGCATCCTCGGAGATCGTCCCTTCGACTACCCGCTCGTTGTAGTAGATGAAGAGACGCGAAGGCATGAAGTCAGGTTTGCCCTGCTTCTTCAGGTCGAACTGGTAGGCAGCTCCGATGGCGTTGGCCGTGCAGCTTCCCAGTTGACCCTGATCGTAGACGGCAGGGCAGAGTGGAGAGAGGTCGACCTTCGCGGGCAGCTTCTCTACGGTCAGGTGCTCGGGGACCTGAAAGCTGTGATCTCGGTGGTCCGGTCGATCGGGCCGCCAACCGTACCATTCGTTGGGGCCGGGGGCTGAGCGTACGCCAAAGAGAGCGAGGAGTAACTTCCAGAGAGAGAGCACGAGCGACATGTGGGGATGACCTCCACAGTCGCTACCTCAACAAGAGATTCTGAGTTATGGTGACGTTAGCCTTCTGGTGAAGGTGGCTGGTTGTGAACCAGTTTTAGGCGGGTTCGATCCCCGTACGTCACCCCAAGTTACGGCGGCACCGATCTGTCGCAGTTGGCGAGGATTCGCATACCCAGCCCGTCCGTATAAAAGCACTCTTAGAAGAGGCTCGCCTCAGCGCCACGGAGGGCGTTGTCCTCGGCCTGACGCTCGGCCTGAGCCTCGTAGGCAGCCTCGTCGAGCGCCTCCTCGTCAACCTCGACCTCCGCCGCCTTGGCGGCAGGGGCCTCCTGGTTGTGGGCGGCGTTGAGGTAGCCGTAGACCATCGTGGTGCCGTTCGCCTGGAAAGAGCGGCCGACGGAGACCACGCTGACCGAGCGGACGGAGCCGTCTTTGCGCTCGACGCGGACCTTGCCGACGCGGACCTCGGAAACCGTGCCAAACACGACCCACTCGCCCTGCTTCGACTTACGGAAGGTTGCCATGTCGGGACTACAATCGGGACCCGGTCTGATCAAAACGAATCTTTGGAAGGTGAAGTCTCAGTGGTGGGACACCGGCTTCGAACACCGGGGGCGTCGAAAGGCGCAGAGGTTCGACTCCTCCATCTTCCGCCGCCGCGTCATCGTTGGTTGGGCTAGCTACCCTAAGGTGCCGACGAAGGGACGGATGGGTGCTCGTGGGCTGGTTGGGTAGCTCCCTAAGGTGCCGGCCTGTACAGCACTTGGTGGGATCGAGCCTGCCCGGCAATAAATTGGAAGTTGAACTCTCCTTGGGGAGAGACCTCTTTGCTAAAGAGTGTGGCGTCGCAAGGCGCTGGGGTTCGAGTCCTCCTGCTTCCGCTATGCCCTCGTAGTTCAGTGGACAGAACGCCTTTTTCCTAAAAAGGATGTCGCAGGTTCGATTCCTGCCGGGGGTACCAACGGTGTAGAGATCCTTCGTGCTCTCCGATTACGAACGCGCACGTCTGAAGATGCTTCACGGGGAGCTGTACCCCCCACGGGACAAGCGGACGTTTCTCGACAAGAAGATGGAGGACATGTTTCCGGGGCACTCTAAGCTCCCCGTGCCTCCACTCCCTCGGGAGAAGCTCACACACGCGGAGCTGGAGCTGGTCTGCACCCTCATCCGACGGGCCAAGCTCGTTACGGTTCTCTTTCCCCACAGCCCTATTTGCGGAATCGGGATGCACATCTACGAGCAGGAGGTCTACCCAGGGACCGGCCCTGATCTCCTCGTGAGCATCAAGGACGAGCATCTTCCGACCCTGAACGATCGCACCTGGTACGAACACATCCTCGATCAACCCAAGACCCCCAAGAGGAAGAAGGGCGCGGGGGAGGTCGAGCACGAAGCGTGGGACCTCTTCACGACGTTCACGCACTCCGAACAGAACCGCGAGTGGCTCGTCGGCTACGGCATCACCATGAATTTCGACAAGACCTACTACGACTACTAACCCCAAGGCTGAAAGGAGACTGCGATGGATACGCCAGATAGTGACGATCGTACGGCCCCTTGGTCCAGCCTGGAGTGGACGCCGCTCTGTCACAGCGGAGATCACGGGTTCAAATCCCGTAGGGGTCGCTGCATGCCCACGTACGCATCTGGTTGAGGCGGGCGGCTTGTCAAGCCGTTGAGGAGGGTTCAATTCCCTTCGTGGGCGCCAGGGGAAAAGCAGGACGTTGGTTCCAACGTTCGTCGGGGCTGAAGAGCGCTCGCCGACAGCTTGGACCCTGACCATTTCGCCTCTGGAGGCAAACAGGTGTACTGAGATAGCAGCATGACAAGAGGTCCCAAGCACGTCAGGGGTATACCACCTAAGGCTGAAACGTTCGTCGGTAGACCATGCCCTAAAGGGCATACCCTTCGACTCGTTAGAAACCGAAAGTGCGCCGTTTGCCATCTGGCCTCAAACATCACCGATGTTGCAAGGGAAACACGGGCCAAATGGCAGCGGGAACACCCGGAATGCGGTAGGCGAGCCGCCAGAAAGGCGATGCGCAAGTTGTCGGGTGTTAAAAACCCCACGTCGGATTCAGGGCACGGGCAAGTTTGCTCGATATGCGGTCTGTTGCTCGACGAAACGGTGAGAGGCTATGACGCTCCCGCGTACGACCATGATCATCAAACCGGAGAATTTCGCGGGTGGTTGTGCAAGCGGCACAACCTCGGTCTCGCCCACTTCATGGACGATCCCGAGTTACTCAGGAAGGCCGCTGACTACCTCGACAAGTTCCGGCGGGTTCAACCTGCCAAAGCCCCTGGAGTCGGAATGAGTCTGACGGGGACGGATCGGTAGTAAAAGGAAGGGCTGGCAACCCATACAAGTGATGTCGAAAATTCACGTAAATGTGGGGACCATCGGGCACGTTGACCACGGCAAGACGACGCTGACCGCAGCGCTCGTCGCGGTACAGGCTCACGCTGGGCTCGCCAAGGCCAAGAGCTACGCCGACATCGCCAAGGGCGGGACCGTCAGGGACGAGACCAAGACGGTCACCATCGCCATCTCGCACGTCGAGTACGAGACAGCCGATCGGCACTACGCCCACATCGACTGCCCCGGTCACGCCGACTACATCAAGAACATGATCACGGGTGCCGCCCAAATGGACGGGGCGATCCTCCTGGTGGACGGCAGCCAGGGACCTCAGCACCAGACGAAGGAGCACATCTTGCTCGCTCGTCAGGTCGGGGTCGCCAAGATGGTCGTGTTCATCAACAAGGTGGACGTCGCGGATCCCGAGTTGCTGGAGCTGGTCATCGAGGAGGTCGCGGACGCTCTCAAGGCCCAAGGCTACGAGGGTTCTCCGGTCATCAAAGGGTCGGCGCTCAAGGCTCTGCGGAACCCGTCTACGGACGGAGCCTGCATCCAAGAGCTTCTGGCAGCGATGCGGACTCACTTCCCGGAGCCCACCCGGAACCTCACGGCGCCGTTCATGATGCCCATCGAAGGCGTCCACACCATCGTTGGTCGTGGCACCGTCGTCACGGGCCGCATCGAGCGGGGTGTTCTCAAGCTCAACTCGACGGTCGAGATCGTCGGCCTCGTCGACGGCGAAGAGAAGCCGCGTCAGGTCGTCGTCACGGGCATCCAGATGTTCCACAAGGACCAACTGGAGGCTCGTGCAGGTGAGAACTGCGGTCTGCTCCTTCGCGGCGTCGGTCGTGAAGAGGTGGTCCGGGGCCAGGTGCTCATCGCTCCTGGTTCCGTGAAGGCGCGAACGAAGGCGAAGGCCGAGCTGTTCGTCATCCCGGAGAAGGAAGGGGGTCGGCACACGCCGATCCTCAAGGGGTACAGTCCTCAGTTCTTCTTCGGAACGACGGATGTGACCGGCGCCATCGGATTCGAGGGGATCGACATGATCCTTCCAGGTGACCACGCCGAGGTCTCTCTGGAGCTTCAGAAGGCAGTGGGGATGGAGCCCGGAATGCGGTTCGCTGTCCGTGAAGGCAGCAAGACCGTCGGCGCGGGTGTCATCCTCAGCGTCGAGTAAACCCGGTGGGGAGGGAAACCTCCCCACCAACATAGGTGAGAGTGCAGGGCACAACGTGGCCTCCAAAACCACGGAAGACGGGTTCGATTCCCTCCTCATCTGCTACGTCTTGTCGGGGTTCTTCAGCCGAGTGCTTGATGGGGGGCACTCGATGACGTCATCCCAAACAGAGCGACCCTCTTTACATAGGGTACAAATGAATGGGATCGTGGGACATCGATCGTGGAAGTACCACCACCAATAGCACCGCACGCATTGGAGTTGGATAGCTTCTGGGGTACCCACAATTGAGATGGCGTACAACAAGGTTCTTGGGGATGTAGCTCAGTTGGGAGAGCGCTGCTTTCGCACGGCAGAGGCCGCCGGTTCGATTCCGGCCATCTCCACCAGGATTCGTGCTAAGGGAGTGATCACTTTGGGTCGTCAGAGGGTCTGATGACTCATAACGGGCATCGAGAAGTCATCCGGCTGTCGGAGCCGTGTCCGTACCGACATCTTGGGGCTGTAGCTCAATTGGGAGAGCGCTTCCATGGCATGGAAGAGGTAGCCGGTTCGATCCCGGCCAGCTCCACTCGGTGGGGCGTCGTCTAATGGCAGGACGACGGTTTCTGGCACCGTCTATCAAGGTTCGAGTCCTTGCGCCCCAGCCAACTTCTTCTTGTACGGCTGCTACGGATGTGAGCTACTCGTACAATCGCCGAGTCCGTACCGCTGCAAAGCTGGATGTCCACGACAAGTGGTCGGACATCGTTCGGAAGCACGAAGCTGCGGAACAGCAGGAATTTCAGCATCTTCTGCATGAGTTGGTGAACTACTTCAAGTCGAACGGGTTCGACCTCGATGTGAGCAAGTCGTACATCGGCAAGGAGTGGCACGGCTCTGATGGCTGGCGGCGGTCTGGGCAGCTCACCATCACCGAGCGTGAAGAGAACAACGTCAAGTCGAAGACGCCGGAGCAGGTCAAGGTGTGGGTCGAAGAAGCGACCGGGCTCTACGGCTACCCCAAGAAGATCAGCGAGAAGCCGTCGCGGTCCGGCCCCCATCCGGGTGAACCTGTCGGCACATGGGTCGTCGACATCGGGGAGTACTGAGCCATGACCATCTACCTCGCACCGCTCTGCGCCCTCATCGGCGTGCTCATGTACGCCCTCGGCAACGCCAAGACCGCACGACTCGGGGAGATCGCGTTCTTCTGCGGTCTGCTCGTCACGCTCATGACGATGACGACCAGCTCGTTCAAGCTGCACTGATTCTGGGGCCGTCGTCCAACGGGAAGACATCTGCCTTGCACGCAGAGAATAGGGGTTCGATCCCCCTCGGCTCCACTATTTACCGACGTGAAATGCGTGAAAGATGAAGAAGACGACCGTGATCAACACCACGATCGCCATCAGGAGTGCCGGGGGATCGGGCGTCTTCATGATCCCCCACATCGACAAGTGTTTCTTGCTGGTTAGGCCAAGATGGCGTGGCACCTCTTTGGTAAGGAGGGGATGGAGAGTTCGATTCTCTCAACCAGCTCTAGCTCCAGGATCTTCTTGTTCGGCTCGTAGGGCATGGCCGAAGACCTCACGCTCCGTGACTTCCAGCAGGCTCTTCTCGTGCGCCGTGTTGTTGCTCGTCACGTCGAGGGCAACGCCGAACGCCTGAAGGTCGACCAGCGTGTGAAGGGTGCTCCAGGGACGCTTCACGAGTCCGCAAAGGGTACCGTTGAGTGGGTGCGCGGCACCAGCGTTCGAGTGAAGTGGGACAAGGGCGGCACACTCACGGGGCCAGCTCACATCTTCACCGTCGTTGCTCGCCACGTTGAGGGCAAGGAGTTCACGTCGCCTGAGGCCCTTGCGGAGTACATGAAGAAGCACCCAGGTGCCGACAAGTCCAAGCACACGGTGGTCGACGCCGATACGGCGAAGCTGAAGAAGGAGCTTGGGGACTTCAAGAAGATCGAGAAGGGGCAGGCCAAGTCCGAGAAGGGCAAGGCCAAGCGCAAGGATGAGAAGGGCAAGAAGGAAGACGATGCCCATGCGGAGAAGCTCAAGAAGGAGCTGACCGACTGGAAGGACGCGAAATAACGCCGCTTTAGCATCAAGGTGATGCCCCCGCTTTGTAAGCGGGTTCAGACGGGTTCGATTCCCGTAGGCGGCTCTAGCGGTGGTTGCCACAACCACCGCTCTGCGCTACTTTCACGGTATGGCGGAAACGAAGCGGAAGGGCGACTTAGCCGAAGCGATGGTCATGGCCGAATCGCTCCGCCGTGGCTACAAAGTCGCGATCCCGATGGGTGAGGATTGGCGCTTCGATCTGATCGTTCTACGTCATGGCAAGCTGGATCGCGTTCAGTGCAAGTACGTTGAATCGAATGGCGAAGTTATTAAGGTCCCTTGTAAGTCCGCCAGCACCTCAGGAGTATTTCGGTACACAAGCGCCGAAGTCGACTGGATCGCAGTCTACGAAGGAATTCTGGGGGCGTTCTTCTTCGTCTCTTCCAGCTTTCTCGACTCTCGCTATCAGATCAACTTGCGCTTGCTCCCCGCCCGCACGAACCAGAGCAAAAACGTGCTTTGGGCTAAAGACTTCACAGATTGGTAAATTTGCCGGGGTTCGATTCCCTCTACCGGCTCTGGTGTATACAGGGGCTATGGAACCTGCGGAACCGAAGTTCAATCAGGCCGCCCACGACGCCATGTCGCAACACGAGGTCGAGTACCTCGTGGCCAACGGCTGGGTGAATGTAGCCGAGGATCTCTGGACCTCGGAGCAACTGGAGCGCGAACGTTTGCGTCAGGGGCACGCGGTGAACTGCCAGAAGCAGTTCGACCGGCTGCATCTCCAGGGGATCCCTTGGAGGCAGCACGGGGTACAGCCCCTCATTGAAGGGTGATACTTGCGGGTGCGACTTTGGCAGTCAGCCGGCCTTCCAAGCCGTGCCGTGCGAGTTCAATCCTCGCCACCCGCTCTACTCTTTGCTGTCCTTCTTCGCCTGGAGCTTCTCGAAGCCCTGGGGTCGGAAGACCGGGGGCCGGTCATTGACCGGCGGCAGGGGCTTCGGGTGGTCAGGGGGTGCGAGGGCAGCAAAGGCGCTGACGCTGACGCTGGATGCGGAGGTCAAAGGGGCCGACGTCGTAGGGGCTGGGACGTAGATGTAGCGGTATGAGCCGGCATCTGTTTTGGCATCCGTTCCAGCATCCGAGCTGGTTGCGACGGTGATCATCGGAGCCTTGGTGAACCCGTCCACGTAGCCTCGAAGCGCCACAACGTCGTCGTGGGTCCGTCCCAATGCCTCTGAGTTGGCCTTCACGGCGGCCGACAGCTCGGAGTAGGCTGCCTTCGCTCCCGGCTCATCAGGTGCCTGGCAAGCCTTCCCGATGGCGATGACGAGGGCTGCAATCGATGTGATGAGGGTCGCTGCCGACTTCACCTTCATCACGAAAGCCTTCGTGGTCCCCGGCGGCGGGTTGGACTCCGACTTGGACTTCGGTGCTTCTTCTTCCGGCATGTTGCACAATGCCAGCTCAACAGTAGATTCTGCGGATGATTCTCCAAGGTGGAGAGCTTGCTTGCCAAGCAAGATTCGGCGGGTTCGATTCCCGTCATCCGCTCTAGTATTGATTTGCGGGCGTAGGTCAGTGGTAGACCACCAGCTTCCCATGCTGGGTGTCGCGGGTTCGACTCCCGCCGTCCGCTCCATGTCGGGGTAGCCAAGTGGAAAGGCATCAGTCTGCAAAACTGACACACGCGGGTTCAATCCCCGCCCTCGACTCCCATTTGCCCCCGTAGCCTAGCGGACAAGGTGAGCGTTTTCTAAACGCTTCGACGCTGGTTCGAATCCAGCCGGGGGTGCTATTCGTCGTCGGTGAACACTACATCCACGTCGTCGTAAAAGTAGAGAAGCGCTGCTTTCACGTTCTCTCGTGCTTCGTCTTGGGTTGCACCATCTGCATGGCACCCAGGTACGGTCAAGATACTAGCCATCCAACCCTCACCGGTTTGGTTGAAGGTGATCTTGAACTTGCGCATGGGGCACCCCCAACCGGGTGATCCCATAGGAGCTTCCACGTCCCCATCGTCTAGCTGGCCAAGGACACGACCCTCTCAAGGTCGGAACAGCGGTTCGATTCCGCTTGGGGACGCTACTTCCTATCTCCCCGTCCCGATGGATTTCGGGCACAAGCCTCCGAAGCTTGTCGTCCAGGTTCGATTCCTGGCGGGGAGACCACGTTATGTGCCCGTAGCTCAACTGGATAGAGCGCACGCCTACGAAGCGTGAGGTTGCTGGTTCGACTCCAGCCGGGCACGCTATCTCCTTGTCGTGGCGGATTCCACGCACCGGTCTACGAAGCCGGTTGCCCAGGTTCAACTCCTGGCAGGGAGGCCATGCCCCCGTCTAGGCGGACCCCTAGCTACAGCCTTCGAAGCTGTTTGTCTCGGTTCGACTCCGAGCGGGGGTGCTACTTCTTCGCAGGGGCCGCTGAGGGGGCCCCTGAGGGCTTCTTCGCCGAATCCGGGGTCAGGGGCGCGGCAGCAGCTTCAGGGCTCCCTGCATCGACGCTGGCCGCATCTGCGTCGGCGCTCGGAGCGTTGGGTGTGCCCGGACAGCCGGCGAGAAGGAGAGCGCTCAGGATTGCAACGGGTGTAAGTTTCATACCACCCTCGATTGTATCGAAAGATTCAGTGAGTCCCGGCTTCGGTGAGCCCTGCATCTTTCGATCGCCAGAAGGTCCCGGCCTCAGGCGTTCCGGCATCTTCGGGGGCCGTGACCGAGTGGGCCTTGTGAAGCTCCCAGTTGGCCGTGTACGCAGCGGCGATGGAAGTCCCCGAGAGGATGAGACAGTTCTCTGCATTCCCGGTCTCGGCGACGGCCGTGTAGTTGTAGGACCCGGTCTCGACCTTCATCCCGTCCACGATCATGATCTTGTTGTGAGAGATGACGTGCTTCATGTCGTAGACGAGCGGAATGTTGGCCGCTGTGAGCACGGCAGTCTTCTCCGTCGGGTTGGGGGTCAGAAGGTCGCTTCGATCGAGGACCAACTGGACATCGACACCACGACCCTTGGCTCGAACGAGGGCGTCCGCGAGAGCGGGGGCGGTGAACCCATACGCCTGGACGCGGATGGTCGTCTTGGCCTTGTCGAGCATGGCGACGATCGCGGTGGAGCAACCGCCCTTGGGGGAGAAGTGGACCTCCCATGAAGCGGTAGGCTTCGCTTCGAGCACGGCCCCGAGCTTCATCCTGCCCTCCTCGGCGGCATCTTCTGCCGTGGCATCGCTCGCATCACCTGCGTCGCTTGCATCGCCCGCATCCGTCGAAGCATCTGTGACTTGGGGTTCCGGCGGTGTAGAGGTGGCGCAGGAGAGAGCGAAGACCAACGAGGCGAGGATCAAGGTACGCATGTAGGGCTCAATGTATCGAAGAATTCGCGGCGTCCCAAGGTGGGAGCAGGGTTTCATACGCCTTTGTGTTAGGGTTCGAATCCCTTCGCCGCGACTACTGGAGGGTCGTCTAATGGCAGGACGGTAGCCTTTGGAGCTACCTATCAGGGTTCGAATCCCTGCCCTCCAGCCACGCGGGTCTAGCCTTCGGGGAAGGCACCATCCTCACACGGTGGATCAGGTGGGTTCGAGTCCCACGGCCCGTACCAGTCGGTGTACCCACAACGCATGAGCGTTTCGTTTCAAGGCCCGAAGGACCACGGCAAGCCGTTCCCGGCTACGTTGGATCTCAACAACGCCCTCGCCAGTCGGCTCCTCCGATCGATGGGGTGCAAGGTTGGCGAAGAGACAGCGGGGGCGATGCCGATCAAGGAGGCGAAGAAAGGGATCTCGGAGGCTCGCGAGACTCTCAAAGACGTCGAAGACCTCAAACATCTCTGGTACTTGTCAGAGATGGTTGATGATCTGATTCAAGCGGGTGAGGAGCAGCTCCTCTGGTTCTGACTTGGGGCGGCCCTTGGAGGGATTTTGGCTTTACACGCCGAGAGGATAGGGTTCGATCCCCTGGTGCCCTACTAGACTCCTGGTTGGCGGAGGACCTTCATCACGCCGTTGTGGCTGACGAGGGCGGCAAGCGCCGGGTCCCCCATGACGTCGAGGAGATCCATCGAGGTCCCGTCGATCGTGCATGCTCGGGAGGCGAGGACGCAGACTTGGCTGTAGTCGACGTGGCCCTTGTTGTGGCGCCACCCTCGGCCTTGGATCATCGTGATGAGCTGCCCGGCCGGATCCTTCGTCACGGCGTACTCGTGCCCGCCGATCCAGTCCTGGCCCTGGTAGTGCCAGCCGTAGTTTTCGGCCATGCCCGGATGGGCGAGCATGTCGTTGTCGATGACCCAGTGCTTCCCGGTGGTCG
>Ga0315291_10002476_pt1 | contig 24216 bp, 18 predicted proteins | sample YL17G12_20_MG_FD_203070 | JGI IMG/M metagenome (GOLD analysis project Ga0315291, IMG submission 203070) | Sediment microbial communities from Yellowstone Lake, YNP, Wyoming, USA - YL17G12_20 | ecosystem: Environmental > Aquatic > Freshwater > Lake > Sediment | place: USA: Wyoming | collected... | reverse complement strand
CGGAGGGGCGAAACGCCATGGCCAGACTCCTTTCCAAAACCGACAGTCCATCATAGACTCCAGGGACAAAAAGAAAAGAACCTCCCTACCAGAATTGTGACACAGCCTGTGCGCTTGCCGCTGCCACTCACGCTACGAAGTCTTCAAGCGTAATGCGTGTGAGACACTTTTCGCTGCTGTCCGTTATCGCTTGCGCTGGATCGCCTTGTCGGCAATATCGTGTCGGTAGTACGCACCCTCGAACTGGATGCGGTCGACGGCCCCGTAGGCCCGGGCCTTGGCGGCGGCGATGGTCGCCCCCAGGGCCGTCACGCCCAGCACCCGGCCGCCGTCGGTCACGATGTCGCCGTTCTGCTGCTTGGTCGCGGCATGGAAGACCATGACGTCCTGGAGCTCCGACGCATGCTCGAGGCCGTGGATCACTTTCCCTTTCTCGTAGTGGCCGGGGTAACCGCCCGAGGCCATCACGACGCAGACGGCCGGTCGGAGATCCCATTTCAGGAAGACCTCCTCCAGGCGCCCGTCGCAAACCGCCAGGCACACTTCCAGCAGGTCGCTCTGAAGCCGCATCAGGATCGGCTGCGTTTCGGGATCGCCGAATCGAACGTTGAATTCCAGCACCCGCGGGCCCCCGCTGGTAATCATCAGGCCCGCGTACAGCACCCCCTTGTACGGGGTGCCGTTGCGGTTCATCCCATCGACGATGGGCACGAGGATCTCACGGGTGATCCGGCTCATCATTTCATCCGTGATGACCGGCGCGGGACTGTAGGCCCCCATGCCGCCGGTGTTCGGGCCGGTGTCGCCATCTCCGATGGGCTTGTGGTCCTGGGCCGACTCCATCACGTAGATGCTGCGGCCATCGACGAAGGCCAGGATCGAAGCTTCCTCGCCCAGGAGCTTGTCTTCCACCACGATCCGGTCGCCGGCGTCGCCGAAGATCCGGTCGACCATGATCTTCTCGGCGGCCAGAATGCCATCGGCCGGATCGTCGCAGACGATCACGCCCTTGCCCTTGGCCAGTCCCGCCGCCTTGATGACGACCGGCTCATCGCGGCTGGCAATGTACGCCTTGGCGTCGGTGAATCGATCGAAGATTCGGCCCTCGGCGGTCGAGATGGCGGCGGAGCGCATCAACTGCTTGGAGAAGGCCTTGTCGGCCTCGAGCTGGGCGGCGGCGGCGTTTGGGCCAAATGCCTTGATGCCGGCGGCTTCCATGGCATCGACCACGCCGGCGGCCAGGGGCTCTTCCGGCCCGACGATGACCAATCCCACGTTCTTCTCCCGGGCAAAATTGGCCAGGGCCGCGACGTCGTTGTCCCGAATGGCGACGTTCTGGCCGCACTGCGCCGTGCCCGCATTGCCCGGAGCAATGTACAGCTTGCCGAGCTGCGGCGATTGTTTGAGCTTCCACGCCATCGCGTGCTCTCGCCCCCCGCTGCCAATCAGCAGTACGTCCATGGTCTATCCTCTGCATTCATCCCGATTTCCGTCGGTTCCCACCCGTGCCGCAATGCCGGCCCCTGCCGTGCGTCGCCGCCGGATAGGTCAAATACGAAACGGCCACTCTACCAAAGCAGCCCGAATTCCTCAAGCGGATACTGCACAGGCAGGTAGGCTATAGGAGGATGAACGCCATGGCGAGTCGTCTACTCCAGGGCGTACCACGCAATGCCCTCGTACGTCCAGACATTGCCGTACTTGCTCAGCAGCCTATCCTTTTCGCCCTCGTCGATGGTATAGAAGTGGGTGCTCTTGCTGTCGGACCAAAACCGATGAACCGGATACGCCCAGGTGGGCGGCTGCTCCGGGGGATATGCATAGAACGCCACACCCTCGTAGGTCCAGACGGACGAGTAACTGCCGATGAGCTTGTTCTTCTCTTCCTCGCTGATGGTATAAAAGTGGCCGAAGAGCTTGTCCGACCAGAACCGGTGAACAGGACGACGGGCGGGATCGGAGTCATCCTGGAAGGCGCGATACACAACCCCCTCATACGTCCACACGTCCGGGTACTCCTTGATCACCGTCTCCTTCTCCAGTTTGCTGATCGTGTAAAAATGTCTTTCATTCTTGGGAGACCAGAAACGATAGACCTCCTGAACCGAGGTCTGCATCATCGTACCGCTTTCCACGAACAAGTTGTCCGCGAACGCCTGGCCGGGACCGATGGTCAGGCGGTCCGAGCCTCCGCCCAGCAGCACGAAGAGCGGCTTGCCGCCCCACTGGCCCTTGACCAGGTCGCTGAAGGTCGTCCAGGCCGCCTCCGGGCCGTAGCCGGCGTCGCTCACGTACAGCTCGTCCCGGGACGCATTATAGGAAATATACACGGTCGCGCTGTTGTCGGATCGGGGTGCATGGCTCGAGCTCACCGAGGATCCATCGTTCTTCTCGTACCAGTAGTGCGCGTAACGACTCGCACATCCGATGCCCATGCTGACATACTGCTCGCGCGGCGCCGTCGCATTGGGTGTGACACCGAGACTGATCCAGCCGCCCGCACTGGTGACCGGACTGTAATACAGGTCCACCTTCATCGAGAAATCGCCCGCCGGGTCCAGCCACCAGCCATTGGACAGGTAGCCGGCACAAACCTCCGTCGTCTCCGGCTTGGCCAGCAGCTCCAGGCGCTGGTTGATCTCCGCCACCCAGCAGCGATTCGCGTCCTCGGCGTAGACCCTCCACATCGAGCCCTTCACATTGTCATCGAAGCTCTCGCGGAGGATCAATTGACCCAGTGACAAGGCCGAGCTTTCCCCGACGGGACCTGCTGTCTGACCGCGTGCGACACTCCCCAGACAAGTAGTCGTCATTCCGACGACAACAGCCCCCTTGATCAGCATGCTCATACGCGCCTTCATGACCCTATCCTCCTTGTTCCCTATCCCTTTCGTCAAAACTCCTGTGCCGGAGAATTCAGCGACGGCGATGCGCGCACAGCACCCTGGCGAATTCCGTTTCCCGTGAGAATCTCTCCTGGTGTGCCGCCTTCCTTTCTTCCGGAGCGTGACGAGGCCCACCGCATATTACAACGGGACATATGGCTCAGCGCACACTCCGCAGCAGCCGTGACTGCATCCTTGGGCAACCGTGTCCGTTAGTCGGCCGCTCCTCCAGTCCTATAAAAGATTATAGGTACCCACATTGCCATGTCAAGCACCAGAAAAACAATTACGGTTCCCGCCCGTGTCCCGGCACCACCGAAACATGCACCCGGGCTGACGATCTCCAACAAATCCGTCACAGGAGAATTGTCGTATCTCCTGTATCCCGCCCATCTTCTGAACTCGTCCCATAAAGGGTAAAGCTTTCCAAACCGGCGGACCGATGAGAGATGTGGATGAGTGCCCTTACCAGCATTGATAAAGCGGCTGTCTGGGCGAAATGAGTTGACCAGCGGCATCCAAAAAGGATAGGGTATTCACGCTGGCAAGAGTCAGGCCTGTTGTGACATGTGGTTGAAAGGAATCCTGATGGAGAGACGGAAAGGAGTTGAAATGGGACGACGGGCCTTGCGGACCGTCTTTCTCTGTGCCATGACGATCGCGCTGCTCGCCCTGGCCGGCTGCAAACAGTTGAACCGCATGGAGGAGAACCAGATCAAGCTGCAGGCGATGGTGGCGGCCAATGCCCGGCAGCTTGCCACCCTCTCCTCCCAGGTCCACGTCGCCCAGGGCAAGCTCGACGCGGGCGTGCAGAAGCTCGACGAGGACACCCGGGAAGTGGCCGCGCAGGTGACCGGCGTGCAAGAGGAGCAGCGGGAGTTCCGCAGTGAGGTCGCCGGCGGAAACCAGCAGCTCGATGGGAAGCTGACACAACTGAGCGAGAGCCAGGAATCGCTGCGCGGCGACGTGACCCAAGTCGCTGACGTGACGCAGCGAACCGCCGCGGATGTCACGGCGCTCGCCGGCGCGCATGCGGAACTCCAGCAAGTGGTCCGGGCCAATCAGCAGGAATTGACCGGCGGCATCGGCACCGTGGTGAACAACCAGCAGCGCATGCAGACCGGCATCAGCCAGTTGCAGCAGGCCGATGAGGGATTGGCGGCAAGCGTCGCGGCGCTGGCCGACAAGCAGGACGCGCTCCAGCAAACCGTGCAGGACAACGGCAGCCAGACAGCGGATCAGCTCGCCGCCTTGGCGGCCGGTCACGAGCGCCTGCAGGGTGAGATCGCCGACGTGCATACGCTCACGCAAGCCGTGGCCTCCAATGTCACGGGCCTCGCGAACGAGCAGGCGGCACTCCAGGCGGCCGTGCAGAACGGCACGCAAACAGTCCGCGACAAAATCGCAATTGTGGAAGAGAATCAGCAGAATCTCCAGACGGGCGTCGACGCCTTGAGCACGAAGGTCGATCAGACGGCTGCCGACCTCACCGGCATGACCGCGTCGTTGCGTGAGACGCTCACTGCCGAAAGCGAGAACGTGACGAACCAGGTCGCCGACCTTTCCGAAGGCCAGCAGAGTCTCCAGATAGCCGTGCGGGACCTCGACGGCAAAGTCGGTACGCTGACCGCCGACGTCGGGGAGATGACCGCCGGGCAAACCGCCCTCCACGAGACGTTGAGGACGAATCACGATGTCGTCGTCGGCAGGCTGGGGAATCTGTCGGAGAGCCAGGCGAATCTTTCCGGCAGTGTGAATACCCTTAGCGAAAGAACCGACGCCGTCGCCGCCGCTCAGGATACGCTCCGCCAGATGCTGCAAAACTACCACGGCGCTGTCAGCGGCCAATGGGCGGAGTTCTCCGACTGGCGGCAAGAGCTCCAGAGCCAGGTGGACGTCCTGACGGCTACCACCGGGCAGACGGCACTGGACATCATGACCCTGACCTCGCAGCAGGACGCCCTTCACGAGGCCGTCCACGGCGGCAACATGGCGGCCACCGGCCAGATGACGCAATTGGCGGACAGCCAGCGGCAGATGCAGAATGGCCTCGAAACCGTCGCCGCGACCACCGGCCAGGCGGCACTGGATGTGATTACCCTGGGCGGCAACCAGACCCGCCTGGAGCAGGCCACACAGACCGGCCGCGAGGAGCTGATCGCCAGATTGGCCGAAATCGCGCAGGGTCAGCAGAGCTGGCTCCAGCGGTTCGATGCGGCCCAAGCCAAGGTCAACAGCCTGGCCGAGGGCATCGCCGCCGTCGAGCAGCGCGTCAACGCTCTGCAGGGAACCCTCCAGACCAGCATGCAGGAATTGGCGGCGAACCTGAACACCGACGGCGACAGGCGCCTGCAGCTTGAGACCAGGCTCCTCCAGGACCTTCAGGCCGTGATCGAGTCCGTCTCGCAGCTTCGGCAGACGCAAACCTCGCTGAAGGAGCAGATGACGCAGGTCCAGAGGGACACCCAGAGCCCATCCGAGAGCACTAAGCCCGCCGTCGAGCAGGCAAAGCCGCAACCTGCCTCCGAAGTCAAGGTAAGTGACGCGGGCACAGTCCAGCCTGCCGTGACCGAGGACGCCAAATAGTCCCGGCGCTTTCAGCCGGGCAACCAAGCGGTATGTCAAAGAGCAACAGGGGATGGCAAAAAGCCATCCCCATTTTTCTCACAGCAGCATCACGCCGGCAGCCCGGCATTGCTCGATCATCGACTGGGGCCAGACGCTGGCGTGCACCTCGCCGACATGCAGCTTGCGGAGAAAGAACATGCAGAGCCGCGATTGGCCGATGCCCCCGCCGATACTCAACGGCAGCTCGCCCGCCAGCAGTCGCCTGTGCCAGGCCAATTCGCACCGCCCCGACGCTCCGCGAATTTTCAACTGCTGCTGCAACGTGTCCTGATTGACCCGAATCCCCATCGAGCTGATTTCGAACGCCCGGCTCAGCAGCGGATACCACAGGAGAATATCGCCGTTCAGGCCTTTGCGTCCGTTGCCGGTCGGGGTGACCCAGTCGTCGTAATCCGGGGCCCGGCCGTCGTGAATCGTGCCATCAGCCAACGGTCCCCCGATGCCGACCACGAAGACGGCGCCGCATTCCTTCGCAATCCGGTTCTCCCGCTCCCGCGGCCCCACGTTCGGCCATCGCTCCAGAAGCTCCTCGGCGTGCATGAAGGCGATTTCCTCGGGCAGCCTGGGCGTGATCTGCGGATACCCCTCGTGCACGGCCGCCTCGGTCTGTCGCAGCACTCCATAAATCTTCCGCACGATCTCCTGGAGGAAATCGAGGTTTCGTTCCCGCTCGCGAATGACGCGTTCCCAGTCCCACTGGTCCACGTAGATCGAATGCAGGTTGTCGAGGCACTCCTCATCCGGCCGGATCGCGTTCATGTCGGTATACAGCCCCTCGCCGGGCCCGAAGCCATAATCCGCCAGCACCATCCGCTTCCACTTGGCCAGCGAGAACAGGCACTCCGCCTCGGCGTAGGCATCGTCCTTAATGCGGAAAGTCGCCTTCGCCTCGACGCCGTTCAGGTCGTCGTTGATGCCTGAGCCCTTCTTCAGGAACAGCGGCGCGGAGACCCGCTGCAAATTCAGCACCGCGGCCAGGTGGTCCTGAAAATAGTCCTTGATGAACTTGATCGCCCGCTCCGTCTCGCGAACTCCCAGAATCGGCTTATAGTCGCCGTTCAAAATCAAATCCGGCATGGAAAACCTCCCAACTCAAGCACTGACAAGTCTTTGCGCCGCCCGACAATGGCGGCCCCAAACCATACTCGAATCCCCCCACCCGGTCAAAGCAAAATCGCCTCGGCCGCCTCTCCATGTGCGACTACATTTTGCGGGGGACCAATCCCCATTTGTCATGCTGAGCGGAGCGAAGCATCTGGGCATCGTAGGAAAAGCCCCCGCGCAACCAGTCCCCGTACAGGTCCGTGGCGAGATCCTTCGCTGCCGCTCAGGATGACAGGATAAGGGCAGGAGCCTACGAAACTTGGTCGCATACTTTGGACCCAGCTAAGATTGGCTTTGTTTCTTCGTGACCGTTCTCATCCAAACTCTTCATAACCCCTGTGTCACCAGGAACTTGGCTTTCATGGAGGCTCGGAGAAATTGGCTTTGTTTTGCACGATTCGTTCTCCACGGCCGGGCAACCCGACGCGAGAATGGAATCCTGGAATGATGGAATGTTGGAATGATGCAGGATTTCGACCGCCGGGGAGGCTGCCGCCGCCGGCACGTTCGTAGTGACGCCGTGAGGCGTTTCTTGGGAAGTGTTAAGTCTAAAGTTTGAAGTTTGAAGAGTTGACGCTTGGCCCTCTCCACTTGAAACTTGACACTTCAAACTTGAAACTCCTTCTACCGCCCCGTCCAGCTCGCGCAGGAGTTGGAGCCGTTGCAGTTCGGCCATGGTTTTGTACAGACTGTGCTCGATCCGGCGTTCATACATCAACAGCCGGTCGAGGACCCTGCTATTGGAGAAGTCCTTGATGACCACCCGACCCAAGTCCAGATCGCCCTCGCCGTCCGGTCCGCCTTCCGCGCGACCCGCCCCCTTGGGCGACAGCGACTGCACGAGCTTAGCCAATGGGCTGGACCTGTCGGCCAGCAGCGCGTCGAAGACCTCGTTCTGAGTGCGTTCCACCCGCTTAAGCCGCCAGGACAGACCGACGACCCGTTCCGCCAGCATGGACTCCACCGGCCCGGCCGGAGCCAGCTCCCCGAGCATCGCCTCACGATGCAGGTCAAACTCCGCCTGGTCCTCTCCCTTGACGACATCCAGCCGGCCCGACAAGCCGTGCTTGACGGCGTTCTGCGCGACGGCTGCCTTCCCCTCAGCCGTACGCGGACCCGTAGACTTTCGGGCGTTCGAACGATTGGCAACGACTTGCGCTTCAGTAACCATTGTGATTCCCTCCAAATTTACAATGTACCATTTACGATTCACGATTCTGTTGTCTGATTACCATACGGCCCGTTCCATTCGCCGTCAAATGAAAATCCCCGGTAATATTTAGAGCGTCTTTGTAGGGGCAGGCCCCCGTGCCTGCCCTCCTCCGTGTACGCCGATAAACCCTTGTGACACGGGGACTTACATGGTTGTGGCGACAGCGGACATTCTGCCACAGAGGACACCGAGGACGCAGCGCGGCCTCCGGCCGCAACCAAAATGTTTTTGAACCACGAATCGCACTAATGACACGAATTTGGCCTGCCCGTCTTTCCTTATCCATTCGTGCGATTCGGGTCATTCGTTGTTTCTATGTCCTTTTGTGCTGCGGACTTAAACCTGATACCTTTGATTCCCCTGCACGGCTTTTCTCTTTACCTGGGCGGATGGATGCGGATAATACCCCCTATGAAGAAGTCGCTGGCCCATCTTCCGAAACACAAACGCGCTGAGCTCAAGCTCGTCACCGAGATTATCCTCGACGAGTGCCCGACCGTCCTGATGATCGTCCTCTTCGGCTCCTACGCCCGCGGCGACTGGGTCGAAGACACCTACGTCGAGAACCACATCACCTACGAATACGCCTCCGACTTCGACATCCTCGTCGTCGTCCGCTCCGGCAAGATCGTCAATAGCACCGACACCTGGCGCAGAGCGGAGGCCCGCGCCCGACGCTTCCCCGTCCGCACCTGGACGAACCTGATCGTCGAGTCCATCGAGACGGTCAACAACGCCCTGGCCCGAGGCCACTACTTTTTCACCGACATCAAGGAAGAAGGCGTCCTGCTCTACGACACCGGCGAGTTCCACCTCGCCCGCCGAAGGAAGCTCAACCCCAAAGAACGCAGAGGCCAAGCCAAAGCCCACTTCAAAGAATGGTTCACCAGCGCAAAGGACTTCTATCTTGGCTTCGAGTTCTACCTCAGAAAGCGTAAACTGAAGCTCGCTGCTTTTCAGCTCCATCAAGCCGTAGAGCGATTTTATGATGCGATCCTGCTGGTCTTCACAAACTACCGCCCCAAGACGCACGACTTGGAGAAGCTCAGTCACATGGTCGCCGGCTACGATCCGTCTCTCTTGACAGTTTTCCCGCAGGCCACGGACGAGCAGAAGAAGTGTTTCGATCTCTTGAAGCGCGCCTACGTCGAGGCCCGTTACAACCCCGGCTACAAGATCACCAAGCCCCAACTCGAATACCTCGCCGAGCGGGTAAAAAAGTTGCAGCGCCTGACCAAGAAGGTCTGCGAAGCGAGAATCGAATCCTATCTCTCCGCGTGAAGCAATCGGACCAATTCCTTTCACCACAGAGACACCGAGGGTACAAGGAGATTACAGCGGAAGTTCTTTGACAGACGGAACCACGGGCGCGGCGGGAGCCGGTAGGGTGTGCTCCGCACACCGCCTTGTCACATCGCAGAAGGACTCTGAACCAGCTTCCAAGATGTCGCGGTTGTCGGTCGGCTTTACCTCATCAGAGACTCACGGAGCGACTCCCGCAGGTCCACCACCGCCGGATCGTTCGGGGCGATGCCGTAGAGACTCAGGATCAGACCAAAGGCGCTACGGAAATACGCTTCTTCCTCGCGGAAGTCAGCGTGGACGCGCCCATGGAGCAGCGGCGGTAGGGAAGCAGTCTTGTCTCCGTCCAGCAACAGCGGGAGGACGCTTGCCTTCTGCGCCTCGGTGCCGAGAAGCCGGTTGGCGATCAAATCCACTTCCGCCGCCACGACGTAGCCGGTGCGCGTGTCCTTGTTCTCGTATTTCCGCCGGTAGAGCGGCGTGCCCACCATGATGATCCGATCGATCTTTTCAATGCGTTCGATGAACCGCGCCACGCTCGCGCCGATCTGTGTGTTATGCCACCGGTCCAGCACCACGCCGATGCCCGCCTTCTGCAGGTCTGTTGCCAGACGCTTCTCCACCCAGCGCTCGTGCTCCGGCACACCCCAGGCGTAGCTGATGAAGCACTCGGGCACCCAGATCCTCTGCTCGGCCACATAGTTCTGCACGCGGAAGATGGCCTGTTCGAAGTATGTCCGTTGGTCGGCGGTACGTCGTTGCGCTTCGACCTCGGCCTGAACTTCGCGCGTCAACTGGATCGGCTCCGCCATCTTCGGCAATATCAGCTTCTCGCCACAGTCATTGCAGAAGGCGAAGGTCTTGCCCTCTTTCATCCGCTGGCGCACCACGGACCGGTCCAGCAGGTGGCCGCACTGCGGGTTTGTGCAACGCAGTGGCTCGTATCGGATCACTGTGAGGTTCCGCCGAGCGAGGAAACTCTCGAACAAGCCTTGGAACAGCGTCCGCACCGGACCGCCGACTCCGGGACCAAAACAAAGCACAAAGTCCAGCTCGCCATCGCGCTCGGCCTCCTGCCAAAAGCCGCACGCTAGGCCCTCGCCCACTTCGTAGCGCGCATTGTTCTGCCACTGGTTCGTGCGAGTGAAGGTGTGCGTATAGCCCAGGAGCACCACCAGCGAGGCAAACACGTTCTCCGTTGGGCCGGTCACCCTGTAGGCAACGCCCTCTTCAGTCGCCTTTTCTTCTTCTATTGGCTTCTTCAGGTTGATTAGTTCCGGGAAGACCAGATACGGCTCCATCCGCAACGGGTCCGTCTCGCGGAAGCAGACGTTGTGCTCCAGGAAAAGCAACGCCGCCGCGTCCAAAAGGATGCCACGCTCAATGTCAGTCAGCTTGGCCAACTCTGGAAATGCATAGCCTCCATTAAGGAGCCGTTCTTCCTCCAGCGAACCAAGTCCTTTCAAATTCCGTCGTGCCTCCAGCACGAACGACGACGCCAGATTGTTGAGCAACTCCGGCGCGAGCAGGATGCGCTCCTCGCCCCTTGACGTCCGCAGCTTCTTAACGTAGCCGTAGTTCTCCAAGTGCCCCACGGCGGTCAGCATTTCGGCGTCGGTGAAACGCCAATCGGCATCGGTGGCCTCCAAACGAGCGCGGAGTTCCCCGGGTGTGACTATGATCTGGCCGTGTGATTCCGCCTCCTTGAGGTCGAGGACAAAGTCCTTGATCCGCTTGAAAGTTGTGGTTGTGACAATCGCAGGCTTATCGTCCCACGGGATCATAGCTTTCATGTGCTCGACCAGTTCTTGCACACCGGCGCCGGTAGCTGCGCTCGTGTGGATCGGTCCTGCGATAGAATGCTTCTGACAGAAGGCCACCAATTCCTCCACTGTCAGCGTGCAACTCCCGCGATCCGTCTGCGCGGGCACGAGGATAATGGGACAGCGGCTGCGTCCGGCCTGGAGTTGCTTAAGCCAGAAACCCACGCCGTGCAACGGGTCGTGGATATCTGAGGCATCGAATAACACCAGCGCCAGATCGGCATCATCCACAAAGAGCGCGTGGACGAGGCGATAATCGGGCTGGCCCGCGAAGTCCCAGAGAATTGCTTCACACTCCGTGCCGTCGCTGCGCCGTTTGCCCAAGGCGGGAAAGACCCAGAACTGTTGGCCGTGCGTGGCCTCCTGCTTCTCAAAATGACCATAAATCATCCGGTAGCCGAGCGCTGATTTGCCAACACTGTGATCCCCTACCAGCACGATCTTGCCGGTGGTATGATGAATTGCCTTCGGCGGTGGAGCCACGCTAAGCCGCTTGCCAAGCAACATCTCCAAATCCAGTGTCCAGAGATGTATCTGCTTGCAGCGGTCATCCTCTGAGGCATCGGGCGCTGAGGCTACGGTAGCCAACAAAGGCAAAGAGGGATGAAAGGCCAAGGCGCAAACCCACGAGTGCGTAATCGTTGGTCCCGGGATGACAGCGACAGTCTCCCACGTATCACAACGCCAGACTCGGATCGTGCCATCTTCGCTATTGGATGCCAGCACTTGGCTGTCGGAAGAAAAGGCGACGCCCAAAATCATGCCCGCATGACCTTCCAGTGTGCGAAGCAGCCTGCCGCTGGCCACGTCCCACAGTTTTACGGTCCTGTCGGCACTGCCACTGGCTAGTATCTTGCCTGTATGGTCAAACGTCACGCTGATAACTTTACCCTGATGTCCTTCGAGCATGCGAAGCAACTCGCCGCCAGACTGCCTCCACAGCTTCACTCTGCTATCGGCGCTCCCGTTGGCCAATATCTTCCCGGTGGGATCAAACGTTACGCTCGTAACCAGACCCTTATTGTAATACGATCCGAGAGTATGGAGTAGGTGACCGCTGGACCGTTCCCAAAGCTTCACTGTCCCGTCGCTGCCCCCGCTAGCCAGTTCTCTGCCCGTTGGGTCAAACGCCACGCTCAGAACCGAACTGTAGTGCCCTTTCCGCGCATAAATCAACCGGCGGGTGGACCGATCCCACAGCTTTACCCTGCTGTCAGCACCCCCGCTGATCAAGTTCCTGCCCGTTCGGTCAAAGGCCACGCAGAGAACCTGTTCCTTGTGCCCTTCGAGGGTGTGAAGCAGCCTGCCGCTGGCTACCTCCCACAACTGTATCCTCCTGTCGTTACCGCCACTGGCCAGTATCTCACCCGCAGGGTCAAATGCCACGGTTCGAACCGCGCCCTTGTGCCCTTCCATGGTGTGGAACAGCTTCACGCCCGAAGGCACTTCACAATTGGTTTCTTGGGCTTGCCGGTCTGGTTTGTCCTCAGATCGCCTGTCTTCGGCCATGTGTCTTCTCCCTTCTCACTGCACCCGGCGGGTGCACAGCGGGGTCTCGTCTCTCAAAATCGCCTTACGTCATTATCCGGATCATCTCTCGGCCTCCAAAGCCGTCACGCTCAATGCTGCCACCAGCATGATAAGCGAAAGCCGAGGACAAATCAAAGGCAAAAACCGGTAGTCGGTAGTCTGTAGTCGGTGCGTGAGGAATCATGCCCGAGGCCCGAATCAGAGGACGGAGAACAGAAGACGGCGATGGTCTTGCGAACTCAGCGTCCCCGCGTCTCGGCGCGAGATACTGGATTCCTGCCTGCGCAGGAATGACGTCCTGTTCGGGTCTGCGTTCATCAGCGTTTATCTGCGGTTAAATGGCAGTTGTCGGTAGTCAGTAGCCGGTGATCGGAACTTCGGGGGTCAGCCCTTAAAAGATAAATTTGCGGCTGCTGTTTCCAGAATCCGTATGGGCTCAGGGTATTGTGGGCTTCTGGGGTCAGAGCTTGATTAGTGATTAGGCTGTAGGCACACAGGGACACCCGCCGTCTTCCACCCTGGACAATCGGCGACCTTGCCCGGGTTGCTTTCTAAGCAGCCGTCTTGAGGCTGACGTGGAGGCCGGCTCTGGTGGCCAGAGAAATGAGCATTTCCAGACTGAACTTCTCCCATTTGCCTCTCATGAGATCGGAGACTCGGGACTGACTGACCTTGAGGATTTGGGCCGCCTTGGCCTGTGTCAGCTTTTTGGCCTTGATGACTTTCCGCAGATCGGCCATAAGATCGGCACGCATTTGCAGAACCGCGGCTTCATCAGGAGAAAAGCCCAGATCGATGAATACATTGCCGGAAGAGCTAATAGTATTCTCGTTCATGATTTGCCCCTTATCTGTTTGTACCTCTGCCGAGCCAACTCGATATCCTGTCGGCTCGTTTTTCGACTCTTTTTCTGAAATGCATGCAGCACATAGACTGCATCCTTCAACGTTGCGATATAGATGACGCGCCACTCGCCTAATACGTGAATACGGAGCTCTCTGACGGCGGGACCGATAGCCCGCATCGGCTTCGCATCGCTGGGCTCAAGCCCGTTTTGAGCCGCACGGAGCTCAAAACCCGCCCCACGACGCGCCTCATCCGGGAAATTCCGGAGGTCGTCCAAGCTCGATCCCACGAACTTCAATGGCTTAGCCGTCATAAATGAATTATACAAGTTCTTATATACGCCTGACAAGCGCAAAGTTCGAGTGGTTGCCGCAGATAACCATCAGAGGGAACAGGGGAACAAGGGTCACACCTGCACATTTCACAAAGGGAGGAACCCAAGGTACGCGGTGCTTTTTTCGGGTTTGCTCATCCGAACAAAATACAATCTGCTTGAAAACAGCCGGAATCCGGGTAATAATTACTTCGGTTCCGCGACTACGAAACTGAATAGATTTCCTGGAGGTCGAGCAATGAGAACAGGCTGGTTGGCCGGACTCGGGGCAGGCGTGGCTCTCGCCGCCATAGCATTGGCCGGATGCCGTTTCGGCAGTGATCTTTTCCAAGCCAAGTTCAGCAAGAGCGAAGAGCGTACGGCCCCGCTGACCGGCGTCACGGCACTCAACGTGGCGACGAACGTCGGCAAGATTCAACTCGAGGCCGCGGAAGTCACGGAGGCCCGCATCACGGCGGATATTAAGGTCAAGGCCGACACCGAGGAAAAGGCAGAGGAGCTGGCGGAGCAGGTGGAGATTGTCGCCGAGCCCCGGGACCAAACGCTCTTCATCAAGGCCGTCAAGCCGTCGGGTATGCGCGACGACCAACTGTGTGTGGACTTCACCATCACCGCGCCGGCTAATCTCGCCCTCGACTGCACTACGAACGTCGGCGACGTGCGAACCACCGGCTTCACGCAGCGCGTCAAGGCCGGCACCAACGTCGGCTCGGTCAACTGCACCGAGCTCCGGGGTCCGGCGGACCTGCACACCAACGTCGGCGATATCCGGGCGGAGTATGCCTCCGATGCCCCCGCCGCAATGAACGTTACCGCCGCTGCGGACGTCGGCAATATCGATTTCTGTGGCCCGCAGCAAATCTCGGCCCATCTCTCGGCGGCGGCGAACGTCGGCTCCATCGACACCGACCGCCCCATCACCGTTACCGGCTCCGTGGGACATTCTGTCCACGCGTCGCTCGGCAGCGGCGAAGGCCAGGTGAACCTCAGCACGAACGTCGGCTCCATCAGGATTCGATAGCGTCGCGTCAGCGGGTCAGCAGCGCCATCAGGAAACCGGCGGCCGCCACGCATAACGCCGGCGGCAAGATCCTCATGATGATGCGCAGCAGCGGCGCATCGAAGTAGCTCGCCGACAGCGCCAGGCACAAGTGAATCGGACTGATCGCCAGCCCGAACATCACTCCCGCGAACGCCAGCGTCTCGACGCCCAGCAGCACGCCATCCCCCCGCTGGATGAACGGCATCAAAAACGGATACGTGATCGCCACCGTCGGCGTCGTCACTCCCGTGCTGCAACTGACCAGGAAAGGCAGCGCGAACAGCACCAGCAGCGGCGGCATGTGCATCTGGTGGAAGAAGCCCACCACGCTGCCGATCGCCCCGCTGGCCTCCAGGTTCAGCTTGAACCACAGAGCCCCGAACAGCAGCAGCACCGTATCGGGCTCCTTGGCCGCCCGGAAGATCCCGCCCCACCGCCGAACATTCACCCGGTGCAGCAGGAGCAAACCGATGATCGCCAGGAGCATCGCTACGGCGGGCGGCACATTCAGCACCACGTACAGGACCGCCGTAAACACAATCGGCCAGAACGCGTGCACGAAGTCTTTGGCGTGCGACCGGATACCGCCCCCGCTGCCCATATGCTCGGCACGTCGCGGCGGGATGCCGACCAACAGCAGAAACACCACGCCCGTCACCAGGCCGACGACGCTCAGCGAGAGGTGGTACATCACCAGTCGGCCCGCCGAGACCCCCAACATGGTCTGAATCAGCGGCACCGCCGGAAACAGCGGCCAGATCGGCTCCCACTGGTGCCGAAAGAAAAAGTTGATCGCGGCCAGGCGGCTGCGCTCGACGCCGATCTTGTCCCCCGCCTCGCGCACCATCGGGGCCGAGAGCATGATCCCGCCCGGCGTCGGCAGCATGCCCATCATCAGAGGGATCGTCGCCAGCGCCGCCCGCCGGCTGCGAAACAGGCCCTGCATCGCCGGCACCAGCCGGGCCGAAAGGCCGATCTGCCCCATCGCCTCCCCCACCACGTTCACCAGCAAAAGCAGTGCGGTCAGCGACACGAACAGGTACGGCGTGGTCTCAGTCAACGGCATCTGCCGCCACTCGTCGGCCAGCCGGCCCCCCATCTCGCCCGGCGTCACGCCGAGCAGCGCCGCCAGCACAAATGCCGAGACCACCATCGCCCGCCCGATCCGGACTTTCCGCCGCAACAGAACGACCAGCGCGGCCAGCGAAACAAAAATTGCCACTAATGCATACATCGACCCTATGCCATCTCCAACCCAGGTGCGCGGAATCTGCCGGTTTTGGGAGCGATCCGGGGCATTCTCATGCGCCTGAGGAATCGAATGACAGGATCATACGCGAAGATCAGTCCGTAAATCAAGAGGCCCGGCATTGATTTCCCTCCGCGAAATTGATGAGTCTTGCCAAAGTCGGGCGGATGGGGTACGCTGGGCCAGTGTAGCGCATCGACAATTGGGGTGGTAACCTCATCCGGTCTGTGCCGGAACAGATGGCAGAAGTGGATGAACCCATGGGGGTGAGTAATGCGGATTCTTCTGATTCAGCCCGACTTCGACCCGGGCCCCGTCGGATTTCGCCTGGTGGCCACGCCGGAGCCGCTGGCGCTGGAATTGCTGGCCGGCATGGTGCCTGGGCATGAGGTCCGCGTCCTCGACTTGCGTGTCGATCCGAACCTGGAGCGGACGCTGGCGGACTTTGACCCGGAGCTGGTCGCCGTGACCGCCTTGACGACCGAAGTTTACGCCGCCCGGGAAATCCTGAAGAAGGTGAAACAACTCTCACCGGAGGCTTTCACCGCCGTGGGCGGTCACCACGCGACCTTAATGCCCGAGGATTTCCAACTGCCCGGCGTGGATGCGATCTGCCAGGGCGAGGGCGAATTCGTCTTCCCGCAATTGGTTGAGGCCCTGCACACCGGGCAGACTCTCCGCGAGGTACCCAATCTGATCTGGCGTGATGCCGACGGTCAATTCATCCGCAACAAGCGCTGGGTGCCGCAGACCGGCGATGACCTTATCCCGGCTCCCCGGCGGGACCTTGTTGCCGAGTACCGGCATGCCTATTCGTGGCTGTGGGACAAACCCGATACGGCCATCGCCACCGGCCGGGGCTGCCCCTACCGATGCAATTTCTGCAGCGTCTGGGAGTTCTACCAGGGCCGCACCCGGCAGATGAGCGCCGCCCGGGTGCTCGAGGAAATCCGCGCGGCACGCACCCGGCACGTTACCTTCCTCGACGACAATTTCCTGCTCAACGCCCGGCGGGAGACCGAGATCGCCGACCGCATCGAGGCGGAGGGGATTCGGGTTCACTGGGGCATGGAATGCCGCGCCGATTCCATCGTGCGGCACCCGGAGCTGGTCGAGAGGTGGGCCGGCATCGGGCTGGAAAACGTGCTGCTCGGGCTGGAGGGAATCTCCGACGAGGCGCTGAAGAACGTCAACAAGCAGAGCACCGCGAGGACCAACGACGAGGCCATTCGCATCCTGCGCGCGAACGGCGTGTTGATCTGGGGCGCCTTTATCGTCGATCCGGGCTGGACGGCCGAGCAGTTCCAGGCCCTGCGCGGCTACATCGATGAAAAGTGGATTACGCACATCCAAGTCACGGTCCTGACGCCGCTGCCGGGCACGCGCCTCTACCGCGAGCGGCAAGCGGAGTTGCTCACGGACGATTACACCTGCTTCGACACGCTCCACGCCGTGCTGCCGACCCGCCTGCCCCGCGAGCAGTTCTATCAGCAGCTCGCCGCGCTCTACGTCAAGCCCAACCTCGAGCCGATCGAGCACTACCTGCGCGAGGGTCGCATCACGATGGAGACCGTCCGCTTCGGCCACCACGTCTACCGGCAGTTCAGCCGCTGGCAAGCCTACGCGGAGCGGGACCCGATCCTCGGCCGCCAGGCGGCCCTCTACGGCGTGTAGCCCAGCTTGCCCCAAATCCCAATTTGCATCCATTGCAGGTCCGCTAAGCCTTCTTCCGTGGCCGGAGTGAAGTCCCCTGCCCAGCGCCGCTCATGCTCACGCCCCTGCTTGATCGTCTCCACACCCTGCCATTTGTGGTAGTCGGCGTGGCCATCCATGTACGAGAAGGTCGTCCCGTCCCCGTGCCGCGTCACAGGCTGATCCCACCACTGCCGGGTGATGTACCGCACGGAGTACGCATCGGGACTCGACAGGCCCTCGTCGATGAACAGAAGTCTCTCGGGCGGCTGCGGAACCAGCATTCTCTTCCGGAACGCCGGACTGCCGTCGACGGACCGGCCGTTGCTGGAGATCATCATCGCATACGTCATCAGCTCGCCGCGGTAGCCGGTCGGACACTGGTACAGCTTGCGCTCCCTGACATAGGGCCACAACGCCCCCGTCTCGATGCCCTTGATCTGGTCGCTCGTGGGCAACTGCCCGCCGCGGGCCCAGTCGCCGGCCCAGGTGACACCCACCCACGCCTTGCCATATTGCTTCTCGAAGCTCACACCGGCCTCGCAACTGACCAGTCTGTCGTCGTTCTCATCGGCGTACAGGATCCACGCCAGCGCGAGCTGCTTGAGGTTGCTCAGACACGCCGCCCGCTGCCCCTGTTCTCTCGCCCGTTTCAACGCCGGCATGAGGATCGCCATCAGAATGGCGATGATCGCAATGACGACCAGCAGCTCGATCAACGTGAACGCTCTGTGCCTGTCCATATGACCCTCCCTATTCTGCACTCAGGAGTATCGCGATAACGACAGGATACACCAAAGCCTCGACGTTGTACATGCGCAACGTCGATTTTCCGCCCAAGGCGTGCACGACAAAATTGTGCCAGGCCCAACACATGGTCGGCTATGTTGACAGTTCGGAAGGACTCCTATTCTTCTCTGTCATTTCGACCAAGGCCGCAGGCCGCGTGGAGAAATCTGGCCGCGAGTGTGCGCTACGTCAGATTCGAGGCCAGATGTCTCGACTGCGCTTCGCTCCGCTCGACATGACAGACAGCGCCAGATTCCCTCCGAACCGAGGCCAGGCCAAATGGAGACGTGCCCCCAAGCAGCTTCGCGCCGACTGGCCTCTCCCGAGCACCTTCGTTCCCTCGCCAATCCCCGCATTGTGAACAGTCAAGGGCGGCGTCACCCGCGTGCAAGCCGGGCGCCCAGACGATAGGCCTCTTCGAGCCGGTCCGGCTGCTGGCGGATGGCTCCTTTCGCGCCGACCCCGGGCACCACGATGGTTTCCGCCAGCTCCATTTCCAGGTAGGCAAGACTCTTTCGGAAGAACTCGACGACGGGCCGCCAGGTCTCCTCGCGGGTCTCCTCCAGCACGACGGCCACCGCCGCCCGCTTGCCGCGGATCATCGGCCGGTGGCCCTCGCAATTGAAATACACGAATCGATCGATGACGGCCTTCATCAGGGCGGTCGGCCCGTACCAGTAGACGGGCGTCCCGAACACGATAGTGTCGCTGGCCGCGATCTTGGAGTAGATCGGCCGCATGTCGTCATCCTTGCTGCACACCCGGCCTCGCCAGCACGCATGGCAGCCGTCGCACTCGCGAATGTGCAAGTCCCCCAGGTGAATCATCTCGACCCTTGCACCGCCCGCGCCGGCCCCTTCGGCAATCTTCGAGACCAGAATCTCCGTATTCCCGCCCTTTCGCGGACTTCCGACAACAGCCAGAACGTTCTTCATCTTGATTCCTGACAACGGTTGTGATTCCCAGCCGGACAACGGCGGCACAAGCATAATAACGGACAAGCCCGCGAAAGGCGAGCACGCGCGTCATCTACAGGCACAAGGCGACCGCCGCCATTTTGTCGGGAGGAGCAAAATGATCGAGCGATCTCCTCTTCGCAGGATGCGGCGCACGACAAAAGATGCCGGTGGAGGACGCGTTGCCCCCTTGGGACGCCATTTCGGCTCGGAGGAAACCTGACGCCGTTTGTCATGTCGAGCGGAGCAAAGCGGAGTCGAGACATCTGGCCTCGAGTCCGACGCAGCGCCCACCCGGGGCCAGATTTCTGGGACCCCAAACGCGATGTATCGCGTTTGGGAACCCTCTCCGCGCGGCCTTCGGCCTTGGTCGAAATGACAAGAAACGCCAAGCGTTATTCCAAAGCGTTGGCAGGATCGACAGCGTATTGGCCTCGCCACAATTTTGTCGCGCACCTGCACAGTGTAGCGCCCCCGCTTGTCGATGGGGGTGAATCGCGGTACAATCATTTGGTCGGGAAAGGGGGATATTATGCCGACCATGGTTTATACTATCGGCTACTCCACGCGGACGCTCGAGGAGTTCATCGAGGTCCTCAAGGCTCATTCCATCTCCTTGCTCGTGGACATCCGCACGATCCCGAAGTCCCGGCACAGTCCGCAATTCAACCAGGACAGCCTCAAAGGGAATCTGGAGAAGCGCGGCATCGGCTATCTGCATTTCAAAGAGCTCGGCGGATTGCGGAAGCCGAAGAAGGATTCGCCCAATACCGGCTGGCGGAATGCGAGCTTCCGGGGATTCGCCGATTACATGCAGACGAGGGAATTCGTCTCCGCCGTCCGCAAGCTCATGCAGCTCGCGAAATCGAAGCGCGTGGCGATCATGTGCGCCGAGGGCAATCCGTTCCGATGCCACCGCTCGCTCGTCGCGGACGCACTGAGCGTAAGGAAGGTGCACGTTTTTCACATCTCCGGCAAGACCTCCGCCCGGGAGCACACCCTGACGGAATTCGCCAAAGTGGACGGCACGAAGATCATCTATCCGTAGCCCCGGCCGCGCCGACGCCGGGAAATTCCAGGAGCCGCTATCGAAAGGAGTCTGGCGGGGATACACAACGAAACTGCGGCAGGCTCAACAGGCTGTCGGCTGTGCCAACAATCAGGGAGGATTCACGCCCTTTGCCTGTCATTTCGACCAAGGCCGAAGGCCGCGTGGAGAAACCTGGCCGCGAATGGACGCTGCGTCAGATTCGAGGCCAGATGTCTCGACTGCGCTACGCTCCGCTCGACATGACAGACAGCATCGGACTGCCTCCAAATCAGGGTGAAACCACAACTGAGCCACACGTCTCAACCAGCACCTTCGTCATATACCCTTGTGCGGCGAAACTACGCGAGGAGGTTGACAGGGGTGGCGCAGGCCGGTAGTCTATCGGGTTCTTTGGGAGTCATAAGTATGGAATTATCATGGGTTAACAAGCTAAGGATAGCCGCGGTGGCGGCCTTGGGCATTGTGGTGATAGGGATTCTGGCCTGGCCGCTGGCCGCACCGGAGGACCCTCTCCTGCCCGTCCGCGCGACGAACATAAGTCTTTTGGGGACAATGGGTTTGCTCATACTGGCTTTTGCGCTCGGGTTTGCCGGCTACTTTGTCGCTTGGCCGCACGGCCGCGAAATTGGGATTCTGACCGTGCCTTTCGGACTCGCCATCTGGGCAGCCCGTTCCGGTCCCATGCGCGCCGCAACCCAGGTATCCATAAAGCCTTATGAGCGACTGATGCTCGTGCATTCCTTCCGCTTTGAGCCGGTCTACTGGCTCCTGATTGTGGCGGCCGGTTTCGCCGGCGTGCTCGCCGCCCAGTACCTGCGGTCGATCTTCATGAAACCCGTAAGTGGCGATCAGCCCAAGAGTTACCTTAACGTCAACACCTATGTCAACGGCCTGCTCGCTATCCTCGTGACGGTTATTGTGTCGCAATTCTTCATCGGGGTATTCACCCGAGATACGGGCACCTCCACTGTCGCCGCCCAGCCGGAGAGCGGCCAAATCATCTTCGGCGTCACGGCGGCCTTCGCTGTCGCCGCCTTCGTCGTCAAAAAGTTCCTGAACCTCAGCTACATCTGGCCCGTCATGGCCTCGGCCTTCATGCTTGCTCTCGCCCAGCCCATCTACTACAACGCCAAGGTGATCCAGCAGTTCGCCGAGACACGCCCCGCGACGTTCTTCCCGCACACCCTCTTCGCGATTTTACCCATTCAACTGGTGGCCCTCGGGACCCTCGGCTCGATTATCGGCTACTGGCTGGCTGTCCGCTACGATTGGTGGCGCAAGCATGAAAGTGCCGGATAATTATTTGCCCGCCCGGAAAAGTTCCCCCCTCGTGTCACACTTAAGTCACTCTGCCGTAAGGACTTATACTCCCAACGTCCCATAGCCGGCGCCCCTTGTTCAAAGAAAACTGAAATTGTTTGGTTCGCGCCCCTGAATTAGCCGAAATATAGATGTCCTGAAAACCTATATCAGGCAGATGCGGGGCCAAGGACACGAGCTTAGAGGCCGCCGCATATCTTGGAAAGTGAATGAATCGGCTACAGAAACAAAGTAATGGCCCTTTTCGTAGAGAACATTGGAAACCAGCCGATAAAAGGAGTTGATGATGTTGGTCCTTAGCAGACAAAGAGATGAGTCCATCATGATCGGCGATGACGTGGAAATCACCATCGTCGACGTCCGCGGTGACAAGGTTCGGTTGGGGATCACGGCCCCCAAGCATATCCCGGTCCATCGCCGCGAGATCTACGATGCCATTCAGCGGGAAAAGGCCCAGAAGGCCAGCGGCGAGGCCCAGGCTCCGGCCGGCAACGGCGAGCCCACCCCGACGGAAGAGCCTGCGCGCAAGAAAGCCGATAAATCGGAGAAGGCGCCCCAGGAACAAGAGTAGCCGCCCGCCCCCGCCCCTCTCCTCTTTTGACAACCGATACCCCCACCCTCCGGCCCCCCGGAGGGTTTTTCTTGGCGCACAATGCTGCGCCGCGCCACTGTGCCTGTCGCTTGCCCGCCCTTCGGGTCTCATTTCTTCTCCACCGGCCCGGCGACAGGCTCTCCACCCGCCCCTGGGGCTGGCCTGCAATCCGCCCCCCGTACAGCGCAGAAATATTCCTCCGGCATTTCCCGTTTTTTCTGTTGACAGGTCTTACAGATGTAAGATAATGAGTCTGACATCTGTAAGAGGAGACAACCATGGGCAAAGGGAAATTGCGGGCGATGAGCCCGGCGGAAACGGAGATTCTCCGACTGGTGTGGCAGCTCGGCCCGGCCACTGTGCAGCAGATTCATGCGGCGCTGCCGGGGAATCGGAAAGTAGCCTACAAAACCGTGCAGACCTTGCTGCGGCGGCTGGAGCAGAAGGGTTACCTCAAGCACAAAATGGAAGGCAAGGCCCACGTGTTCTGCGCCGCCGTCAAGCGCGAGGCGGTGGTCAAGCGAACGGTGCTGGATTTTGTGGACCGGCTTTTCGGTGGCGATCCCAGGCCGCTGATGCAGTTTCTGGCCGAGGACGGCCGCATCGACGCCGAGGATATTGACGAATTGAGGAGACTCATCGACAAATCATAGCGAACATTGATTACGGAGGTGCTGACGATGGACGCCTATTTGAACCGGGTGGTGTGGTACTTGGCCGCCCAGAGCTGGCAGATCGCCGTGCTGGCCGCGGCGGTCGCCGTGGTGACGTTCGCCCTGCGACACCGCAGCGCACATGTCCGTTACCTGCTCTGGCTGATTGTTCTGGCCAAGTGTCTGGTGCCGCCGCTGCATCCGGTGCCGCTGCGGGTCCTGCCCCAGGCCGTACCGGAAATGGTTCCTTCCATGTTGTCCCCGCCGGCGGGGAGCGGCGAGCGTTCCACCTTCTCAAATCCGGCCCCTCTCGGCTCCCCGAGTCCCCAACGGCCGGGACCCGCGCCCTCACCCACCGTCCCTCCACTCGGTGCGCACCGTCTGTCGGTGGCCGGATGGCTGGGGGTCCTCTGGATCGCCGGGGCCGGTGGCTATCTGATGATGAATCTGCTACGGGCCGTGCGAGGTCACTACTGGCTGCGGAAGACCCGACGGCCCCTTCCCGCGGATGTGGAGGCGAGTACGGCGAATCTCCTGCAAGCCTACCCGGTCCGACGCCTGCCGAGAGTCTGGATTATGAAGGGTGTGGGTCAGCCATTCGTGTGGGGCCTGGGGCGGGGGAGCATCTATGTTCCGCCCGGCTTTCTGGCTATCGAAAGCCCTGACCATCGACGAGACATCCTCTCCCATGAGCTCAGCCATATCGTTCGCCTGGATGCAGCCATCAATCTCCTGCAAGTCATTGCCCAGGCTGCTTTCTGGTTTCACCCGTTCGTCTGGTGGGCGAATCGCAAGACCCGTCAGGAACGTGAGAAATGCTGCGACGAAATGGTCGTCGCTTATCTGGGCGCCAAACCCAAGGACTACAGCACGGCGATCGTCAGCGCCCTGATCCAGGCCCAGGAAGCCGCCCGCGCGGTCCCCTCGTTGGCCGTAGCCGGTCCCGTCAAGAACATTGAGGAAAGGATAAGAGCCATGCTAAGACCAGGAAAGAAATTCTACAAACGTCCGAGCCCGATAGCAGCAATTGCGATCCTTCTGGCCGCGCTCCTGACAGTCCCTACCGCCCTGGTGCTGACCGTGCGAGCCCAAACAGAGGCTCCCAAGCCACAAACCCAATCGACGACGCCGCTCCACGAAGCTGCCCGCGCCGGCGACATCGAGAAGGTCAAAGCGCTCATCTCCAACGGCGCCGATGTGAATGCCA
>Ga0315291_10002475_pt1 | contig 24220 bp, 17 predicted proteins | sample YL17G12_20_MG_FD_203070 | JGI IMG/M metagenome (GOLD analysis project Ga0315291, IMG submission 203070) | Sediment microbial communities from Yellowstone Lake, YNP, Wyoming, USA - YL17G12_20 | ecosystem: Environmental > Aquatic > Freshwater > Lake > Sediment | place: USA: Wyoming | collected... | reverse complement strand
CGCCCACCGCATCACCCGGCGCCTGGCCCAGGCCCGCCGCAAGCAGGTGCTGCCCTGGCTCCGGCCCGACGGCAAGAGCCAGGTCACCGTGGAATACGTGAACGGCCGGCCCAAGCGGGTGACCGCGGTGGTGGTCGCGGCCCAGCATGCGCCCGAGCTGAAATATAAAGAGATCCGCGAGGGCATCATCGAGGAAGTGGTGAAGAAGGTCATCCCCGCCTCCTTCCTCCAGGGCCGGGTCCTTTACCACATTAACCCCACCGGCCGCTTCGTGATCGGCGGACCCCACGGCGACACCGGGCTCACCGGCCGCAAGATCATCGTGGACACCTACGGGGGCATGGGCCGGCACGGCGGCGGCGCCTTTTCCGGCAAGGACCCGAGCAAGGTGGACCGCTCGGCCGCCTACATGGCCCGTCACGTGGCCAAGAACCTGGTCGCGGCCGGGCTGGCCCGCCGCTGCGAGGTGCAGATCGCCTATGCCATCGGGGTGGCCGAGCCGGTCTCGGTGTTCGTGGACGTGCACACCTTCGGCACCAGCCGGACGGAGGAAGAGCGCCTGGCCAGGCTGGTGCGCGAGACCTTTGACCTCCGGCCCACGGCTATCATCCGCTACCTGAAGCTGCTCCGGCCCATTTACCAGAAGACCGCGGCCTACGGTCATTTCGGACGCCAGGACCCGGACTTCACCTGGGAAAAGACCAACCTGGCCGCCAAGCTCAAAGCCGCGGTGAAATAATCCGAAAGGAAATCCGGTAGGGGCAAGGCATGCCTTGCCCCCGCCACATTTACGGGAGAGGAAGAAACGATGAAGCACGATGTCAAAGATTTGAAACTCGCGGGCCAGGGCCGGCTCCGGATCGAATGGGCCCGCCGGCAGATGCCGGTGCTGGGTTTGCTCAAAGAACGTTTTGCCAAAGCTAAGCCGCTCCGGGGCGTCCGGCTCGGCGCCTGTTTGCACGTGACCAGCGAGACCGCGGTGCTGATGGAAGTGCTCAAGGCCGGCGGCGCCCGGCTCGCGCTGTGCGCGTCCAATCCCCTGAGCACCCAGGACGACGTGGCCGCGGCCTTGGTCAAGGACCTGGGCATCGCGGTGTATGCGATCAAGGGGGAGGACACCGGGACCTATTACCGGCACATCGCCGCGGTGCTCGACTTGAAGCCCCACCTGACCATGGACGACGGCGCCGACCTGGTCGGCACCATCCACGGCCGGCGCCGGGACCTGGTCCAGGGCATGATCGGCGGCACCGAGGAAACCACCACCGGCGTGATCCGGCTGCGCTCGCTGGCCGAGCAGAAGAAGCTGCTCTTCCCGGTGATTGCGGTCAACGACGCGGACACCAAGCATTTCTTTGACAACCGCTACGGCACCGGCCAGAGCACGGTGGACGGAATTCTCCGCGCCACCAACATCCTGATGGCCGGCGCCCACTTCGTGGTGGTGGGTTACGGCCAGTGCGGTCGGGGATTAGCCCGCCGGGCGCAAGGGATGGGCGCGATTGTGATCGTCTGCGAGGTGGACCCGTTGCGGGCGCTGGAGGCGGCTATGGACGGATACCAGGTCATGCCCATCCGGGAAGCGGCCCGGGTCGGCGACATTTTCGTCACCGTGACCGGCGACTTTGCCGCGATTGACGCGGACGCCTTCCGCCGCATGAAGGACGGCGCGATCCTGGCCAACTCCGGCCATTTCGACGTGGAGCTCAACCTCAAGGCGCTGAAGAAAATGAGCAAGAAGGTCCGCCAAGTCCGGCCGTTCATGGAGGAATACACGCTCAAGAGCGGCCGGCGGCTTTACGTGCTGGGCCAGGGCCGGCTGATCAACCTGGCCGCGGCCGAAGGGCACCCTTCGGTGGTCATGGATATGAGTTTCGCCAACCAGGCCCTCAGCGCCGAGTATATGGTCAAGCAGGGCAAGAAGCTGGACAAGCAGGTCTATTCCGTGCCCAAGGCAATTGACCGCGAGATCGCGCGCCTCAAGCTCAAGGCCATAGGCATCCGGATTGATACCCTCACGCCTCAACAAAAGAAGTATCTGGCGAGTTGGGAGATTGGGACGTGAGTTTGGTTGGCGGGATTGGGGATTGGGGTCAGGGGGATTGGGGTCGGAGCTTCACCTAATAGGCCAAGTGTCAGCAACTCCAAGTCAGGTGGGTGTGCGACATAAACGGTGGTTAGTGCGGATGTAGGGGCGAATCTTGTATTCGCACCCCCTTGCCTATTAAAAAACCTGAGGTTGGTTCACCCTATTATGAGGACAAAATGTCCTCGGGTGAGGATGTAACCGTATGCAGTGAGGGCGTAACGGTAATTTGTGAGGGCGGATGCGGGCAGGATGAGCACGGAAAACCGCACTCATGGCCGGAAACACTTTCAAGACGACCTTGAGGAAAAATTTTGCGGTAATTTCCGAGAATTGGGGTGAGGGTGAGGGTACCCGCACCACTCCCGCGCCACGACCCGAATTGATCCTGAAATAGCAGGAAAAATGCTTTAAATAACAATAAGTTAGACTAATAATGCCGATCGGCAGGTCTAAAGTCCAGATTCCCATTCTTCTGTCCCTCTATATAAGGACGAATGTTGCAGTTTTGAGGCCCCCACCCTTTGCGGACAAAGGGTAGGCTACAAAGTTCATAGCCTGCCCCGTGTTTGGGCATTCAGTTTATGCAAAATTTTCCTGTTCAGGAAAAAAATGAGCCGGTTAGACTGGACAGGCTCTAGGTCAGCAGGCTCAGGTCTTGTTGAAAATCATGGAGTTAGCAAGAGGATCGGGTTTTGGCACGAGAATTGAATTTTACTGGCCTTAGAAGAGAACTCTAGTTCTTTGGCAGGATCGAAAGCCGGATAATTCCTTTAACCTATTCCTTTCTTCCTCGACCAGTCCCCATTCCCCCAATCCCCGTAGGTTAAGGGAGGCTTTTTGCCCTCCAAAGAATTCTCTTCGCCCCATCCCGCGACCCCATCCCCAGGCCGCGGGATTTTTTTTGTCTGCTGCTCAGGGGATCTTGGGCTCGAACTCCGGGGCTTCCGGGGCATTCGGGTCCAGTTTCCGGGCCTGCTCCAGATAGTGCCGGGCCTCTTCGAGCCGGCCCTCCTTTTTCATCACATAGGCCAGGCCGGCCCAGTATTTCGCCTGTCCCGAATCACCCGCCACCAGGGTTCGCAGCTCCGGCTCGGCCTCCGCGAACTTCCCTTGCCGCATCAGGGCCAGGGCCAGATTCCAGCGCAGCTCCAACGTGCCCGGCGAAGCGGAAAGGGCTTCCCGAAACCTTCGCTCCGCCCCGACCAGATCGCCGTCCTCCTGGGCCAACTGCCCGAGCACGGCCAGGGCATAGGCATTGCCGGGCAAATACCGGAGCGCATTCATCGCCCAGACCCGCGCCGGTTCCCTCTCCCCGGCCTCGAAATAAAATCCGATAAGCTGGTCCGAGGCCTGGTAGCTAAAGGGATTCAGGTGGAAGGACTCTTCCCAATCCGCGGTCGCGCCGGCCGGGTCGCCTTCGGCCAGGCGAAAGGAGCCCCGCGCGGCCAACGGCCCGGCCAGCTCGCGGGCCGCAAACTGCCGAGGCCAGTTCCCGCCGCAAGCGCGGAGCACCTCCTGCCAGGCCTGGATCATGCGATCCAACCCGGACGGCCCTGCCACTGCCTCCTGGGAAACCTGAAACGCCCGGTAATAAAGCGACCGCGCCCGGTCAAAACCCTCCAGCCGCGCCCGCGCCTCTTCTAGGGGACAGCATTCAGATGCTGTCCCCGCAGCCACAATGACCGGGGCCGGCTCATGCCCGGAAAGGACCTCGCGGATAATGCCCAAGAGCCTCGGCGCCCGGGGCCGGCCCAGCAGCCTGGGCATGTCGAACTCGAGCTGGCTGCGATCATCGGTGTGCAAAGGTCCGGGTCCGGCCGCTTGGGTCAGGCGCTGGCTGCCCATCACGAAGCCGGCCAAGAGGCCGGTCCCCTGAACCTCGACCCGGGCCAGGTCCGCGGCTACCGCCGGCTCTGCCATTCGCTTTTGCCAGCCGGCCAGGTCCAGCCGGAACGGCTCCCGGCTGCCCGCGACCAGGTAGTCGGCGACCGGGATGGTTTCCCAGAGCGCGGTCTGGGGAAAGACCGAGGCATAGGTGCGGAGCACCATCCGCACCGTGTCGGCGTCCATGTCGTAGGCGGGGAAGAAGATCAGCGCCAGCCCGCCCGGCTCCAGGTGGTCCGCGATCAGTTGATAGAACTCGCGGGTAAAGAGCATGCCCAGGCCGGCCACCCAAGGATTGGTGGGCTCGATGATGATCACATCGTAGCGCACGTCGGAAAGCGCCAGGTAGTTGCGGGCGTCGTCCAGGATCAGGTGCAGCCGCGGGTCGCGGTAGTCGAGGCGGCTGGTGTCCGCAAAGTAATGGCTCGCTTCCATCACCTCGGGCGAGATCTCCACGCAGTCCACCCGTTCCACTTCTGGATGGAGAAGGGCGCTCCCGGCGGTGATCCCGCTGGCCAGGCCCAGCACCATCACCTTTTTGGGGGCCGGATGGAGCAAGAGCGGGAGGTGGGCGGAAAGCACCTCGGTGGGAAGGTCGCCCCGGGTGGAGGCATCGGCCTTGCCGTTGATCCGCAGCACCCGCTCGCCGCTGTCCCGCGCCTGCACCACCGAGACCGTGGCCTCCACCCCTTCCCGGTAGAACAGCAGTTGGTCGTTGCTCAGGATCTCCCGGATCCCGATGCCCTGCTGCAACTGGGTTTCAAACAGCCGGGCGTAGAGATAGGGGCCGCTGTTCATGAGCAGCGGGTCCCAGCGCGGGACCAGGATCAGGCCCGCCGCCGCGGCCGCGGCCAGCGTCCCGGCCAGGGGAAGCCGGGTCCAGCGGCCGGCGCCGGAGACCAGGAGCCAGACGAGCCCCACGGCCACGCTTAACCCGGTGGCCAGGCGCAGGGAGTTCTCGACGCCCAGCGCGCGGATCAGGAGGTAGCCGGCCAGGAACGCGCCCAGGATCGCGCCCACCGTGTTCGCGGCATAGACCTGCCCGGCCGGCTCGGCCACTCCCGGCTGCAGCGTCCCCGCGATCTTGACCACCAGCGGGAAGAGCGCGCCCATGAAAAGGGTGGGCAGCAGGATCAACCCGAAGGCGGCCGCGAACCGCACCGCCTGGTAGGCCCCGAACCGGTCCTGGAAAACGAGCGACCAGGTGAACATGCGGCCGGTCGCCCATTCGAAAAGCGGCATCACCGCGAGCGCGGAAAGCCCGATCGCCGCTTCGATACCCGCGGCCCAGGCCAGCGGCCGCTGCAGCCGGTCGGCCAGCGGCGTGATCAGCGCCCCGCCCAGGAAAAGACCGCCGATGTAGGCGGCCAGGATCAGGCCTAGGGCGTAGGTGGAGTTGCCGAGCAGGAGCGCCAGCACCCGCGCCCAACCCACCTGGTAAACCATGGCGCACAACCCGGACAGGCCGTAACCCCAAAGCACCAGCCCCAGCAGCCGGCCGGCGCCCTCTGTCTCCGCCCCGGCCTTTTCTAAAAGCACGCGTCTTTCCGCGGTCTGCTCTCTCAGCGCCGGGATGATGGCCACGACCAGGAGGATCATCAGGTTAAGCCCGGCCGCGGACCAGACCGCGGCCCGAAGCCCCAGCGCCGGGATGAGCGCAAAGCCGGAAACCAAGGCGCCGGTCATGGCGCCGAGGGTGTTGGCGGCGTAGAGGAGCCCGGCGAAAAGGCCGAAGCGCTCCCGGCGGAAAAGCAGACCCCGGACCAGGATGGGAAAAGTGGCGCCCATGAGCGTGGTGGGGACGACCAGGACCAGGGCCGAGAAGAAAAAGCGGAAGAGGTCAAAGGCCCAGCTTTGCGCTCCCAGGAGCGGCCGCAGAAGCTTGAGCACCGGCAGCAGCGCCGGGATGAGGAGTGGCGAGAAGATGGCGAAGAGCCCGATCCCGCCTTCGAGGATTCCATAGGCCAGGATCGGCCGACGGACCTTTGTATCTACCCAGCGGCCGGCGAGGAAGCTGCCGAGGGCGAGCCCGGCCATGTAAGCGACTAACACCGCGGTCAGGGCATGGGTGGTGCCGCCGGCCACCTTCGCAAACATGCGGGTCCAGGCCACTTCGTAGATCAGGCCGGCGGCGCCGGACAGGAAAAAAAGCCCGGTGATGGCCGCGGGGATCCATTTTCGGAGCGGCTCGAACTCGGGTCTATTCATTGGGGGATCGCTGATTTGCGGCCGCCTTCCTGGATCGCCCGGATGAGGGCGCTGGTGGACCGGCCTTCGAGCAGGGGAAGGCGCACGACTTTTCCGCCGTGGGCCTTCACCGCCTCCGCGCCCACAATCTCGTCTTCTCCCCAGTCCGCCCCTTTGACCAGCACGTGGGGGAGCAGCGCCGCGATCAGCTCCGCCGGCGTGTCCTCCTCGAACACCACCACCGCATCCACCGCGGCCAGCCCGGCCAAGACCTCGGCCCGGTCCTGCTCCGGGTTGAACGGCCGGCCCTCGCCCTTGATCCGCCGCACCGAGGCGTCGGAATTGAGGCCCACGACCAACAGGTCTCCGAAAGCCCGGGCCGCTTCCAGGTAGCGGACGTGGCCGGCGTGAAGCAAATCAAAGCAGCCGTTGGTAAACACCACTTTCCGGCCCTGGCCGGCCGCCTGCCGGCAAAGCGCGACGGCCTCAGTGCGGCGGTGGATTTTGTCCTGCATTGAGTTTCTCCTTGAGCGATTTGCCGCCGTCGCGGAGGCGGTCGCTCAGACTCCGGGGCGCGGGCCGGGTCGGCGCTTTCTCGATCAGGGGCAGGTAGGGGCTGATCCTGGGCTGGTCCCAATTGCCTTGCACCTTGGCATAATAGCCGAAGAGCGACTCCTGGGTCTGGTTGACGATGGCGCCGAGCAGGGGGATGGGTTTGGTCAGGGTGGAGAGGGTTTCCAGGGGATAGACCGCGATGCGCAGGTCCAGGGTCTCGTGGACAAAATCAATGCTGCCCGCGGCATGCGCCTCCAGGTCCCAGTTCCGCAAGACCAGATTATCGAAATAAGCCACCCCGTCGCGGAAGGTGACCTCCGCACGCAGCTTTTCAAACGACTGGCCATACTGTTCCTCTTTGAACGGAAGACCCAGGAAGGCGAGCACCTTGATGAACAGGTTGTAGCCCATCAACTTGCCGTCATGCACGTTGACCACGAACTCGCCGTTCAAGCTCGCGGTGTCAAACTCCCCGGCGATAAACCTGCCCGTGACATACCCCCGGCCGCCAAAGTCGCCGTCCACAAAGGTGGTGGTGTCCAGGATGCCCTCGATAAAACTCTGGACGTCCATTTTCCGGATGGTCCCGTTGAAATAAAAAACCACCTCCGCGGGATGGTTGAAGCTCACCCAGGAGAAATTGTCCTCGTAGGTCCCCTGGTAAGCCCGGCAGGTGAGATGGGCAAAGCGCAAGACCCGATCCGTGTCCACCGACCAGTGCCCCTGGATCTCCCGCGCCACCCGCTTGCCGTAAAAGCCCTTGCCGATCTTGGCGTCTCCCTCCCAGCGCGAGCGCATCGGCTTCATCTCCGCGTCGGGATCCGGCGCCGGCCCGGGATGGCCCATGAAAAACTTGGAGAAATCCACTTCCTCGGCCTCGGTCACCAGCACGAACCGGGGCGCGTAGGCCTCCTCGATCTTGCCCGAACTCCGGACGGGAATGCCCCCAACGAAAAGCTCGGTCTCCGGGATATCAATCACCCCGTTCGCACTGGTGGCGGTGCCATTGAATTGCGAGAGCGGGGCAATCACCCGGCCCGGATCCAGCCCGGCCCCGCTGAAACCGGCGCTGCCCGAGTAGCGCATGCGCCAGGCGCGGGAGCGATCCGGTCCTTCCACGTGGACCTTGAGCCGGGCGCGGCCCCGGGCCTGGATCGGGTCCACCATGCGGGTCCGGTGGATGGGCGGCCAGGTCAGCACCAGATTGAGCTGCTCCAGGGCCGCATCCAGGTCTGCATCCAGAGTCAGCCGAAAATGATGATTGACCGATCCAAAGGTAAGGTTGGCCTGGTTCACCCGCGTATCGCCCCAGGTGCCGCTCACCGCGCTCAAGGTAGCCATGCGGGTGACCGGGTCCACCTCCAGTTTCCCGGAAAAAGACGCCAGGGGGCCGTCGGGCAGACCCGGACCGCGCGCCTGGGGAAAGCGGCCCCGCACCTCGAAGCGGCCCGGCTCGCGGGCCGACATGCCGTGCAGGTTGAAATCCATCGCGGCCAGCTTGAGCGGCGCCACCAGCCCCGGCTTGGGCTGGCCCTGGTCCACGATTTCCAGGCTGGCATTGTTGACCCGGACCAGCTCCAGGTTGAGAATGGCCGCGAAGCGGTGCTCCGGGTCCGGCAACTGCGCCTGCAAGTTCTCCGAGATCGCTTTGCCCAGCCAACTCTTCGGCTCCGGGATCGCGGGCGCGGCCGGCTGGGGCTTGATCAGGTTCTTGACCACGAAGTGCTTGTCCGGACCCCGGCGCAGGTAAAGCGAGGGCGAGTCCACGATCAGCTCCTTCCAAAGCAGGCGGCGTTCATTGAAAAGGACATCCCGGTCCAGGATCACTTTCAGGCTCTTGATCCGAAGAAAATCCTCGGGCACAGCCTCGGGCTCGGGCTTGAGGCGCAACTCCACGTCATGGCATTCGAACCCCAGGCCGGGGTAAAGGATCGGGAAAATCAGACCGAGCTCGACCTCGGCGTTGAGGCGCGACTCGATCCAGGCCTTGATCTGGGGCCGGTGAAAGTTGGGGTCGAGGTTGCGAGGGTCGAGGTAGATCAGGAGCGCGGCCAGCAGGAGCAGGAGGATCAGGGCGATGAGGAGGACGCGTTTGATCATGATCGCTTCAGTTCCACCTGGACCAGGTAGGGCGCTTCATCCCGGTGGGCGAGGTGGGTGACCAGTTCGCCGATCAGGCCCAGGGAGAGGATCTGGGCGCCGAGGAGCAGGAGCATGATCCCGCCCAGGAACAGGGGCCGGGTGCCGATGGGGCGATGGCCGAGGAACCATAGGACCGTCAGATAGCCGAGGCAAGCGCTGCCGAGCAGGAAGCTTAAGAGCCCGACGCCGCCGAAGAGGTGGAGCGGCCGGCGGGCATACTGGGTCAGGAAGAGCACGGTGAGCAAGTCGAGGAGCCCGCGCGGGATGCGGCCGAGCCCATACTTGCTCTGTCCGAACCGGCGGGGGTGGTGGAGAACCTCGATCTCGGTCACCCGGAAACCCTGGGCGCCCAAGAGCGCCGGGATGTAGCGGTGCAGCTCGCCGTAGAGCCGCAGGCGGGAGAGCGCTTCCCGGCGATAGGCCTTGAAGCCGCAGTTGAAGTCGTGGATCTCGACCCCGGACAGCCGCGCGGTCGCGAAGTTGAAGAGCCGGGAGAGCGCGCGCCGGCTGAAAGGATCGCGCCGATGCTTTTTCCAGCCCGAGACCAGGTGATAGCCCTCTTCCAGCTTGGCCAGGAACTGGGGGATCTCCTTGGGATCGTCCTGCAGGTCCGCGTCCAGGGTGACCACCACCTCGCCCTCGGCCCGGTCAAAACCCGCGGCCAGGGCCGCGGACTTGCCGAAATTACGAAGCAGCTTCACCACCCGCACCCGGGGATCCTTTTCGAACAGCGCCTGCATCTCCTGGAAAGAATCGTCGGCGCTGCCGTCGTCCACCAGGATGATCTCAAAGGGCTGCCCGATCCTCGCCAAGGCCTCCACCACACGCTGGTGAAGCTCAGCCAAGCTCCTCGCCTCGTCTTTGACCGGCACGATGACGCTGATTTTCGCGGCCATGCTCACGCTCCCGGCTTTCTCCGGAAAAGGAAGTAATGCTCGATCTTGGTTTCCAGGAAATACCCTTGCAGAAGCCAATCGCGGAAAGGGATAAAGGCCTGCATTTGCTGATAAGACTCCTTCGGCTCGATGCTGGTTGCATCTTTTTCCACCACCACCACATACTCGGGCGGATGCTTTCCCAGGTCGGCCAGGAATTCCCCCCGGATCTTCTCCTGGTAAGCGGCAAAGCCGGCATTGCCCCGGGTATCGGTGGTGAGCGGCAGGTCATAGACAAACCGGGTCGGCGAATTGCGGCCGGCCAGGAAGTTGATCCCCGGCTCCAGGCCGAACACCAGGACCTTCTCGTCCGGCGCGGTGTTCCGCCGGAGATAATCCGCCACCTTTAGCTCCGCCCGGATGCAGATGTCGCCCTCGCCCCAGTTGCCGTAGGCCCGGTAAAAACCCTCGGCCTGGATCAGCCCGAGATCATAGAGCAACTCCCGCCGGTAGCGCCGGGCCGGGTCGAACAGCGAGCCCAGGAGCAACAAGGCCAGGAACAAGGCCGCGGCTAAAGGCAGCAGCGGGCCCCGCCGCCGGGGTCGCTCGGGAAAAAGCGCCGGGATCCCCATTCCGGCCAGGACCGAAAGCGGGCCGAGCAGCGGGATCCAGTGATAGGTGAAGAACTTCATCTGCACCATCCCGTTCAGGTAAGCGGCCAGGGTCCAGAACAAGAGCAGGCGCAAGCCCGGGAGCTTTCCCCGGCCGGCCCGGATCACGGACACGATCGAAAGCGCCAGGAGCACCCGCCAATCCAGCGCCCACTTGGCGGTCCGGATCAAAGCCAGGCCGAGAGCCTTCCCGAGCCCGGCATAGGCCTGACCGCCGTAGAAACGGCCGTAGGTGAACACGCCCTCGATCATGTCCCGGAGCGTGCCCGAGGCGAGGAGGTAAACGAGGAGCGGGACCCATCCCAGGAAAAAGCCCGCGGCCAGCACGACCAGGCCGCGGAGCGACTCGGCCCCCCTCCTTTTCCCGGGCCAGGACACCTCGGCCGCCAGGGCCAATCCGACCACCCCGATCGTGGGCTTGAAATGGCAGGCCAGGGCGACCAGGAATCCGGCCAGGAACAGCCGGCCAAGGCCGAGCCTTTCCGGCCGGGTCGCCTGGAACCCGAAGAGCACGGCCAGAGAAACCGGAAGCACCGTGAAGGTTTCTTTCTGGGCAATGTCCCAGTAGTCGGTGTAGAGGACGGTGGAGAACAGGCCGTAGAAAAGCCCGGCGAAGAGCCCGGCGCGATTTCCGGAAACCGCCCGGCCCACGCCGGAAATGGCGACCAAGGTGGCGAGCCGGTAAAAGAGGTCAAAAAGGTTAACGGCCTCCACCGACCGGCCGAAGAACTTCATGGCCAGAGCATAGCTGAAAAAGATGCCGGGAAAATTGAAGTGATAAACGTCGCGGTAAGGAGCGCCGCCGTCCAGGATAGTGGTCGCCACCAGAGCCGCCACGCCCTGGTCGCGGCCAAAGGGCACGTGGATCGAGATCAGGCTTAAGCCCGCGGTCAGGAGCAAGACGGCGACGAGCGCCAGGATCGGCCCGCGGCTGGTGCCGGAAGGAGACATGGATTGCTTGATTGTAGCAGGGTTTGGCCCTACTCGGCAAGCGACCTTAGCCGCGGGCATGGTCAATACGCTCGGTTGAAATTCAGTTTGGAGTTGATCAGCCGGGGTTCTCCCGAACCGTTTTTTCTCTTCCTGGCTCAGCAGAGAGGCGGCCAGGACCCTCTGCGCATGGTCTTCGTCCTCCCAACCCGGGAACCGGCTCAAGAAGCGGCAAACGTGGCGGAAGAAGTTTTCGCCCAGGTCGGTGGTCCGGGTCCGGGTGGAGACAATGCCGATCCAACCCGAGTGGGTCGGCGACTATTTCGCGGACCCGCAATTCCGCGAGCGGTTCCAAAACTGGCTGAACCAGCTCTGGGCCGAAAAAGACCAAACGCTGGAGTCCCTGTTCTCCGGACCGGGGGTCGGGTCCTGACCACGAAGCCGGAAACATTTTTTTCTTGACTTTCGCTCCTGAACCATCATAAGATTACTTTATGCCGAGCTTAGCCCATTTCGCGGCATCAGGCGGTTTCCAGACTCTCCATTCGCGCCGAGACGGCCGCTACGCGTTTGAATGCTATCCCATAAATAAGTATTTTGTATCATATCCGATTGATTTTTCAAGGAAATATGCTCTGGTTGATCGCCTTCTTAAAACCAACAAGGCTTAAATTGGCATAAGGATTGCTTCCTTATTGATACTATGTCAAAGCTCAAATCAATCGCTATCGAAAATTTCATGGCTTATGGGGAAAAGCAGGTTATCCCGATCAAGCCGATTACCCTTATTTTTGGTCCCAATGATTCAGGCAAGACTTCTATTATTAAAGCATTTACCCTATTGAAATCATTGGATGGATCTTCTACCTATTCTTTACCCTTGAGTTACATTTATAACAAAGATTTGTCAAAGAATATCGGTATGGCTATTGTATTTATTAAAGGCTCGTTAGCATTGCATAATATTTCCCTAAAATTTATTTCTAAGCCTTCCAACGATTATAATACTTGTTTTTTTGCTTTAGCTGATAAATTGCCTATATATGATAATAAATTTATATTAAGTTTATGCGAGTCCATTTTATTTATTGGGCCTGTTAGGCCATATACAAAAGATGATCTCGTTGATCCTCGTATTACTGATCATGCGCCCTTAAATAAAACTGATTCTAAAAAGGGCCTTTTGCGATTTATACCTAAACCATATAGGTTATTGTATAATGATTCTACATTAAGAAATCAAGTTAGTGCTAAGTTTCAAAGTGTTGGAATACTTTACAAGTTGCGTAGAATACCATTGTCTAAATGGAATTGGTACCAAGATATGATCCCTTTACCATTTGAATTTGTTAATACATTCACTGGATTGGCCTTATATAGCAATGAAATTGGTTTTGGAATCTCCCAAATACTTTTGATATTGATAGAAGCATTGCAGTCAACAAATAGAATAATTCTTTGCCAACAACCAGAGGCTCAATTGCATCCTTCCCATCAATCAGGATTAGGCGATATATTTATCGAATCAGCCCGGAAAAACGGAAATACCTTCATTATTGAAACCCATAGCGAACATCTTCTTTTTAGAATCATGAGGGCAATCAGAGAAACTTATCAAGGGAAAAGAGGCAAGAAAGGCCAGAAGCCCGCTTTAACTCCTGATGATGTCTCAATTGTATTTGTTGAGAAGGGAGATCAAGGCTCGCGAACCAGAAGCATTAGCCTCGGCAAGGATGGCACTCTGCTCGATCCATGGCCTGATGACTTTTTTGAATTAGCTCTCAAAGAATTCTCATAACTGGAGATCGGTATGTTCTATGAGTTAGGGCTAAGTCCAAAGGTTTTTACAAACGAGAATAATCATCATGATTTACATAACTTTTTCTTCCCATATTTGGGCACCCTTTCTCCATCATGTTTGATAGCAAATTTAAAATATGGAAAATGGATGGAAGAAATAAGAAACTTTCTGCTGAACAATCCAGGAGCAAATCTAGAAATTAAGGAACTAATGAAACAATTTGATATAATACCCGGCAATTATTTTTCAAATAGGCCTGACGATGGTGTTGTCCGGGACTGGCCAAAAGAAATTCAGCATCAGCACAGTAAGTGTCCATTTGAATTTAGAATATATGATGACAATGATTTATTATCTGATAAAGATTTAAACAATAACCAGTTTAATTCCTTTAAGGCATTTTATAATGCGTATTTTAAGGGAACAATAGCAATTTCAACGAATAAGATATTTATCAGAAATACTGATGAATTTATTAGAATAGCCAATAAATTAATAATCTTTAGCAATAAAATAAAGATTATTGACACTTATATTTTATCAAGAGATGGCTTCCTTGATCCCTTAAAAAGAATTTTAGATCATTCAATAAATAGACCTTTCATGAAGGAAAATCAATTAACAGATATTGAGATTCATTTTCCAGATAAAAATGCAAAAAGTAAAGCAGAGGTTTCAAGGGAATTTGGAAACTATATCGCAGATTTCAGAAAGCGGGGGACTTTCTTAAAATTTATCTGTTGGACAGAGCGCGATGACAAAATATTATTTCATGATCGTTATTTTTGGACAAATAAGGGTGCATTAAATTTGGGAAAAGGACATGATCTTGATACCCACATATTTGAGAAAGGATATATAGGAGTTATTAAAGATTATGAAACGTATAAAGAAATTAACGATACTTTTGATATTAAAAATGGCAAAAGCAACTTTAATGGGTACTGGGAACTTCCCGCTCCGTTACCGCAAATAACAAAACCAAAGGCAAAACCAGGTAAAAGGAACATATATTGAACCTAGATTAATTAATCTTCCTTCTCACGTTTAACATCGTAACGTTTCATCCAATAACCAACTGATTGATAATTAGGAAAACCAAGTAATTCTGCAGCCTTGGTTTTCTTTCCGCCAGCTTCTTTCAATGCTCTTTCTAGATAACTCTTTGCCACTAAAGCCAGAAAGTCTTTAATATTAAAATCGCCGCCGAGAGGTTTGTTTAAAATCGAGTTTTCCATGGAGTCCGAAGTTCGCATAGAAAAGATAGCAGCTTCGATGTCTTCCTTGCGAATAGTATCGTGCGACTTGATGGCGGCTCGAATAAGAGTATTCATTAATTCGCGAACATTACCGGGCCAATGATGTTGTTGAAGGGCATTCCGAGCGCCGGCGTCAAGCTTTTTGGGAATCCATCCGGGGATATTTGGGGATATTCTGTTTTGCTCAACCATGAAATGATCAGTCAAAATGGGCAGATCTTCTTTTTTTTCCCGCAAGGGAGGAAGGGTTAATACTCCAACGGCAAGACGATAAAATAAATCCTCCCGGAAGCTACTTTTAGCTACTTGCTCAACCAAATTACGATTGGTTGCGGCAATCGGACGAACATTAACCTTAATCGGCTTGGAATCTCCTACCCTATAGATCTCGCCTTCTTGAAGCGCACGGAGCAGTTTAACTTGAGAGGCTAGCGGCAGGTCGCCAATCTCATCCAGAAAGATGGTACCCAGGTGGGCTTCCTCGAAAAGGCCCCGTTTGTCGATAGCGCCGGTAAAAGCGCCCTTCTTATGGCCGAAAAGCTCGCTTTCAAATAGACTTTCAGGAATTGCCCCGCAATTGACAGAAATGAAAGGTTTGTCCTTCCTGCCACTCGAATAATGAATCGCCCGCGCAAACAATTCCTTTCCGGTGCCCGATTCGCCCAGCAGCAATACAGGGCAATCATGAAGAGCCAGCCTTCTCGCTTCGGCGACTAACCGTTTCATGATCTGACTGCGATGGATGATGTCTTTAAACTGCGGCCCTTCCGGGGGCAGGCCAGCAGTTAGTCGGGCAATTTCTTCATCCTCCTGCTTGAGCCATTGGCAATAGATCATGTGGAGGTCAAAAGGAACTTCTACATCTTCCACCCCCACCTCTTTAGAAGAAGCGATCAACCTGGCCGGATAATCGGTCTTGGCCATAAGGAGCCAGATCGCGTGCATGGACGGTGTTCCGGGGCTAAGGTGGTAGGTCAACTCCAATTGCTGGCCTTCAAACTTTTTCCTGAATTTTTCGATGGTAGCCTTGGAGGCTTGATAAATTTCCTCATGATTCATTGGGGAGGAGAGCTCAAAATATTCGTAATGAAATTGGGCTGTGGTTTTGCTTGTTAACCAGGTCCGATAGCGCCGGATATCCTCGGGACCAAAATACGGCTTTCTCGTCTCCTTCCGGGGGTTATCAAGCAGGATCACATGGTCAAAAACGCGTTCCGAGCAAACGTTACCAATGGGGCCAAGGCTTTCGCCAAGTTCACCCTTGAAAGCTCTTAGGTCGGTATCCCCAATCCAGGCAAACAGCAGTTTGAGAGCCATGGGTGGATTATACAAAATATTTTATGTTTTTGCAAGAATTTTTGTGCAATTTCGGGCTTACTCCGGATGCTCCCTCCCCGGCCGCCGCACTGGCTATCGTATAACTAAATGAATTTGCACATGATATTTTGTCTTCCGCTTTTGGCACGCAGCTTGAATATATAAATTTTGCAAGAAGGGAGGTGAAAGAAAATGGCGAAAGAAAAAAAACCGATGATGCCGCCGGAGCTGAAGGGAGAACTGATCGATATTTTGGTCAAGGCTGGCGTTGAAGTTGCTGTGGAAGGAGCGAAAGCGATCCTCAAGCACTTGGGCAAAAAAAAGTAACGGCCAGCCGGGGATTGGATCATTGAGGTGATCAAATACGCCGCTCCCATGAAGTTGAAGGCCCAAGCCCAAAGGTTAGAGCCAATAACCATTAACTCCTGAGGGCATATTAGCCCCAACCAATGAAAGGAAAAAAATGAAAAAGGAAACCAAGGAAACCGTGAAAAAGGTAGCCATTGAAATCGCGATTGCCTTTTTAGCGGGATTTTTCGGGGTTGTAGGCGCCGCGACTGCGAATGCGGCGATGAAAAGAGGGAAAAAATAAGGGTTTCGGGATCAGGTCCTGACCATTCCCAATTAGTTGAAGATTACCGGCCGCCGCGGATGGCCTGTTCGGGGGTCGGGGTCAGAGGACTTGGACGGTTCCGCGGTCGCCGTCCACCGCGACGGTCTGGCCGGTGCGGATGGCGGTGAAGATCTCGGGGGAAGGGATTTCGACCAGGGGGACTTTCTGGTTGAGCCAGACCTCGGCCAGGAGCGCGCCGGAGGCGAGCAGCGAGTCCGCGTTCTGGACCACCATGGCCGCGGGGCCGCGGCCGCGGCGGATGAGTTCGAGCAGGATCATGCCGGTGTAGGTGGAGCCGATGCATTGGGGGAAGACCAGGACTCTGCCGGCCACGTCTTTTTTGTAAAGCTCATGCCTCCGGTCCTGGATCACCCCGTTCCAGCGCTTGATCATGTTGGGCGGCTTGGTGAAGCTGGCGGTAAGGTTGAGCGCCTGGGTAGTGACCAGGGCCGGGGCCTGGGCTTGGCCCGGCACCACCGAGCGTCCGCGAAATTCTTTCATTGGTCGCCTCCTTTTTCTATCTTACCATCAAGTTGAATTTTCTGACAACGTTTGCCCGGAAGGGGCAGACCCGATAAGCAGGATCGAATGATTCCGGCCATTTTCAGGCGAGAAACGGGGGCGGTGCTTGATCCGCGGATAGAGGCCCGGAAGCCGGTGAAGGGCGTAACTCCTTGATCTGATGGTACCCCCGACGCGATTTGAACGCGTGACCTAGGGATTAGGAATCCCTCGCTCTATCCGGCTGAGCTACGGGGGTATGCTTTTAAAATCAATCCGCCAGAGAATCTTTCCCCCTGCCTTTCCATGGCCTTGCGGCGGTCTTGGCGGCGGTTGGGTTCACTGCGTTCCTCAAATTTTCAAGATCAATCCTATCATAACGGTCCAGCATCCGCAAACTCTGAAATGGCAAGTCAGACCGCCGATTTACCGGTGCGCCGCGGCGTTGCTTCGGCTGGCCCGCGGCCGCGGAAAATTTCAGGCGGCCTGGGCCTTTCGCAAAAGCTCGAGGATTTGATCCGCGGTTTCCCGGAGCCGGCCGGCCGGGAACCTTTGCAAATACTCGGCGAGGCATCTCTCCGCCGCGACCGGGGCGTGAAGACGGTTGGCAAAAAGATTCCCCAGCATCACATAAGCCGCTTCCAACTGGGGGTGGTTTAAACCCGTGGACGAAGCGGTGCGCTCTTTGATGAATTGTTCCAGAGCCCGGGCCGCGACCTCGTCCTCTCCCACCCGGATCAACTCCCGGCAAATGGCAAAAGGCATCAGACCAAACGACACCTCCAGATACTTCCTAAAATATTCCGCGAAAACATACGCGGCCTGGCCTTTCTCGCCCAGCTTCCAGAAGGTCAGCACCGCCCGCCGATAAAGCTCCTGCCCTTTTCGGCCCCGCTCATACCGGGCCTCCACCCGGGCCAGGTCCAGGAGCGCCCAGGCGTCTTTCGGATCCCGGGCGATGACGGTCTGCAGATCCTGGCGGACCTGATTGAATCCGATCCCTTGCTCGAGCCAATAGCGGGCCCGGACGCGGCAATGATCGAGCTGAGCTTTCCAGTGCTCCCGATAGTGCCAGGTCACGGCCACTCCAAAAAGAAGCCCGCCGACATGATCCCAATAGCCGATGTAGCAGTGAGGGTTATCCAGATTGCAGAGGCCTCCATAAATATCTCCGCAAAAGTAGTAGCCGATCAAGATCCAGGGGCTGATTTTGAGCCGTTTGGGCAGCCAGCCGAAGATACCGAAGAGACTGATCCCCAGCTTCACCTTGTTGTAGTAACACCGGACGATCCACGCTCCCATCAGCCCGGAGATGGCCCCGGAGGCCCCGATCGCCGGACGGTCAATTAACTCCGGCAGAAAGATTAACACCAACAAAGTGCTTAACAGGCTTCCGGCCACCCCGGCCCCGAGGTAATAGAGAAGGAAGCGCCTTTTGCTGACCACGGTCTCCAGGTAGGCCCCGAAGGTCCAGAGAAAAATCATGTTGCCCAGGAGATGATCCCAGTCCACCTGCATGAACTGACTGGTGATGATGTGGAAAAAGAAGGGGTTCACCGGGCAATAGCCGAAGAAAAGGATCGTGGCATGGAGTTCCTCGTGATCCAGGCTGTTCAGGTAGAGGTAAACCAGGAGGTTGAGGCCAATGATGGCGAGGGTGAGGTAAGGAGTCCTCTTCGGCTTCTGTTCCGCGCCCAGGGGCAGGAAAATCATGGCGACCTCCTTCTTGACCTTTGCTTGGGCCTGGAACTGCCTCTAATTTCAGTCTTTTTTCTTCCTTGCCCCTATCCATTGAGATCGAGGAAAATTCACGGGAGATTCAGGAAATCGGCGGGGACGCTCGGAAATAGGTCAACGGTTGATAATCCGTGTGGGCATGATAGTGGACGCGGCGAGGCCTTTGGCTTGATTCATGTCTCTGAGGATGACGCCTTCCTGCTGAAAGCATGGAGGCGTAAGTCCAAAGGCTAAAAGTTTTACAGGAGGTTGTTGCTTAGGGCTGGTATCCGCTGAAATCGTCCAATCCGAATAGGAGGACCAGAAGGCTTCAGTTCAACACGTTCACATTATCCCCAAAACTTCTGATCCAACTCCTCAGTTCCTCGGAATCCGTAACTTCCAGGGTCAGGATGACCGAGCCGTCGCGCTTAGTGGGCTATTTCATAAATATCATGACGTATTCTTGATCTTCATATCAGTCCTGGGACACCGAAAGGCTACCCCCTCTCCTTATCCTCTCCCCCGCTGGGGGGAGAGGGGAGGGTGAGGGGGAGCTTGATGGGGCAAGGCGGGAGCGAGCAGTGAAAATACGTCATCGAAATTATGAACTGGAGCACTTAGTTTGGATTTTCTGGCGGTTGTTTCATTCTCTGCGGGGGATGTTCAGGGGCGGAAAATCTTCAGCTCCAATTCCTGAATGACTCGGTAATGTTTGGCATTGGCGGTGCAGAGGGGGAGGGAGTTCTCGGTGGCGGTGGCGGCGATCAGGGCGTCGGTGATATAGAGGCGGGTTCGAAGGCCGTATTCCTCCAAATAGATCAGGGCGCGATGGCCAATGCCTTCGGTCAAGGGCAGGACAGAAAAGTTGTATTCCGCTAAAAAACTCAGGATCTCTCTCAATTCCTTTTGATTCCTGGCCCCCTGCACCAACTCCATGCAGGTGATCACCGATACCTGCCGGGCTTCCGCGGCCGACGCCGCCTGGGTTGCCTTCACCTTTCCGCGCAAAATCCAGATCAATACATCCGTATCAAAGATCATGGCTTCGGCCCTTCCGGAGCTTGCGCACGTATTGCTTGACGTTGCTCAGATCCTTCCGATCCTTCCACATTCCGAAGGCGGGATGCTCCGTCATCGGCAGGACTTTGCCCGGAGCGCGCCCCACCGGGTAAAGCAGGCCCTTCTTCTTCCCGCGATAAAGAATGGTAACGGTTTCCTGATGCTCCAGCGCGCGCAAGACCTCCGGCATCTTTCGTCGCAAGTCCACCACCGACACTTTCATCAGCGCTATCTCCTTTCCGAAGTGTGCAATTTAAGTATACACTTTCCGGGACGAGCGGTCAAGCCTGAAAACGATCTTCACGGCTCCAAAACTTTCACATCTTTTCCGAAGCTCCTGATCCAACTCCTCACTTCCCCTGAATCCGTCACTTTCAAAGAGAGGATGACGGAACCGTCTCGTTTGGTTTTGATCTTCTGGCTCTTGTGCCAGGTGCGGGAGCTGATGTATTCGGCCAGTTCGGGCGGGAACTTGAGCTTGAAAGTTTTAGCCGGCCCGGAGAAGATGCCGAAGGCGCCGTCGAGCATCCGCGCCGGATGATAGCTCTTGGGGTAATCGAACTTTTTTTTGGTCAGCTTGATCTCCCGGATCCGCTCGATGTTGAAATAGACCGGTCTTCTGTGTCGCACCGACCGGGCGATCAGGTAAAAGCCGCCCTTGTGATGGAGCAGGGTCAGGGGTTGGACGGTGTAGCGCTCGGGCTCTCTCCCGGCCGGCTTGTAGGTCATCTCCGCGGTCTTCTGGTAAACCACCGCCTGGATCACGTCCTCCAAAATGTCCACGTGCCCCGAGTAATCCTTGGGCGCCCAGGGCGCGTTGTAGAACTTGCGGGGCAGGTCCGCCAGCAGCTCCCGGTGCTTCTTGGGCAAAAGGCGCTCCACCTTCTCCAGCACCTCTTCCACCGAAAGGGCCACCACGTTCTCGCCCAGCATCTTGAAATACTCGAGCGCGAAATAGACCGAGACCAGGTGATAGATCGAGGTCTCGGACCCCTCGCCGAGCCTGGGCCGCCTCACCAGCCACTCTTCCCCGCCCTTCTTCTCCACCACGAACTGCGGCTCGCCGTCCTCGGTGACAAACTCCCCGGCCATCGCCCTCACGTAGCGCCTGACCGTCTGAGGATCAACCCCCAGGCTCTCAGCCACCCCCGCCAGCCGGCGCCCGATCCCATGCCGGGGCATCGCGTCCACCAAGTGCGCCATGCGCAGCGCCGCCGGATAGGTAACCTTCCGGTATCCCTTGCCGCCTCTTCCCTTGCTCCTTGCCATCGGTCTCCCCCCTGCCCTTTGTTAAGTTGGGGCCTGACCCCAAGTTAAGTTAACTTGGGGCCAGGCCCCAGGTTAACACTCCGCCGCTTCCCCCTGGTGATGACCAAACCGAGGATGCTTGCGAGCGAAGCCAGGCTGGTCCAAAGCCCGAGGCGGAAAGAAAGCGGCTGATAGACCCAGCGGATGCGATGGATTCCGTCCAGCAAAAAGACGGCCCGAAAGGCCAGGTCCGCAGGCCGGACTTTTACTTCCTGCCAGATCCCCCGGTTCTCCACATAGGCCCGCCATCCGGAGGAATAAGTATCCGAAAAAACCAGGAAGCCGGGGCGGGTCAACCGGCAGATCATTTCCACGGCTTGCGATCCGTAATGAACAATTTCTGCCCCTTCCCCTGGCCCGGCCGCTCCCCCCCGGGCGGCCCCGCGCTGAACCACTTCCACCTCCCGGTCGGTATCTTCGAGAATCACCTCCTGGCTGGGCAAAAACCGGGTGGAATCTCGCAGGCGCTCGACCAGGCGGTTCCAATCCGGGAAGATCATGGCCTGATGCACAATGAATGCGCGCGGCAACGCGTCCCGATTCTCAAACGCTTCCACCTCTCCCCATCCCGCCTGGCGCTGGAAAGGACGAACGGGATTGATGATCTCCAGCCGTTTCAACTTAAGTTGCCCGGCTTTGGCCGCGGCCGGCAGCCACGCCAAAAGAAACCGTCCCTCCGCGATCGAGAGGGGCTCCAGACTGATCCTCTGCTCCCCCATCCCGCTCGGTCCCAGATAACGGCTCAGGAGCAGTCGGTTGGGCACGGAACCGGGCCGGGCCGCGGCCAGATTCAACCACCCGCCGCCGGGTTGCGCTTCGACCTGATATTCCAGAAGGAGCCGATCTCCCGGCAGACCGCTCAACGGGGTCTCGGCCTTGAACGGGGCGGGAATCCAGGCGCTTTCGAACCCCCGTTCCCCTGGCCCCGGACGGCTGAGCATTCGCCATTGCGCGGCGAAAGGCTTCAGCAGCGAATAAGGCGAAGCGTCCGAGAGCGGCATGGCTTGGCGCAGAATTTCCCGCACTCCGGCCAGATGGAAGAGGTGCATCCGACTGTGGTCCAGCGGCCAGGGATTTTTCCCCTGCAAGTTGGTAAAGATCTTCTGGCCGGATGGGGTTTGGGTAATCAGGTTCGGAAAAATTTGATTCAAGTAAAGGAAAATCCGCGCCGAAGGGATGCGGGGCGAGCCCACCAGATTGCCGGCGCCGGAGGCCAGCTCAACCAAGCCAAATAAGGGATGGAGGCTCCGGGGGTTGTTCGACTGCATCGGCTCGAAGATGGCGTATCGGGTCTGGGCCGGCAGGGAATGGGCGAACCTTTCCACTGCCGGCGCCAATTGGTAACGGGCCGGATCGGTGCGCGGCTGATATTGCCAGGCCAGGAGCACGATCTCGCTCACCCAAAGCAGGACGCCGGCCGCGGCGGCCGAGCGTACCGAGACCAGACTCTTTCCCCCCCGCCGAATCATCACGGCCGCCCCCAGGGCACCGGCGAGCAGACCCAGCACCTCTCTCTCCTTCCCACCCAGCGACCAGGGCTGGGAAACAGCCATCATCGCCCCGCTGCCGAGCAGCAGGATTCCGACGATCCAGGCGAATTTTTTCTCCCCGGCAGTTTGCTCCGCTTGCGCCAGCACCCGAAAAGCCAGGACCACGCCCAAGAGATGGATCATGATAAAGGCCTTGCCGCCAAACTGGAGCGAACCCAGAACCGGAAGCCGATCAAAGAAAACCCCAGTCGTGATCCCCTCCCGGAGCAGGGCCCAGAGCAAGAGCAGAACCCAACCCGCGGCCAGGGCCCGCAGCCCGCGATTCCTCCAGGCCCCGGCCAGGCCCCAGAGTAGCAGGCCCGGCATCAGGAAGCCCTCGTACACCGGACTGATCCCGAAATTCAAGGCCATGCTGGGATACATCCGGGAGTAATAGCGAAAGGGGATCACCCAGGTGTAGAGCGTCAGCCAGCGGGATTCTCCCATCCGGGGAAAATTCAAGCGAAACGGAAACAGGGGGCCGCGCACCGAGAAATGCGCGGTTTCCAGGGTGGGGAAGAGCAGGGCCGCAATGATCACTAACGCCCAAACCGTGACCAAAAAGATCAAAAGGGCTCGCCTCAGCCGATCGCGCCAGCCGGCCTCTGCTTCCAGGATCAAAACCGGGTAGAGCCCGATCAGGCTATAGGCCAAAAGCTCGGGCTCGCCGGAAAGCGCGCTCCAGGCCAGGCCCAGCGCTCCGCCCAACAGGGGCAGCAGCCGCGGTTTTTGAAAGGCGCGGCGGAGGCAGATCCACAGGAACAGCAGCCCGGCGATCGTCCCGAGATTAGGGGTTATGTTGATCATTCCAAAAAAAAATCCGGAAAGCACACAGACCAGGCTGGCCGCGGCCGCGAGGGCTGGCCCCAGGCGATATTGCCGCATCAGGATATAAAACAGGATGGCGCACAAGAGCGAATGAAAAACGATGGTGAGAGATCCTGCCCAGACATAGGGCAGAAGGCTGAAGAACAGGATTTGCGGCGGATACAAGCCGCCGCAATGGGTATAGCTCAGGTGAGGCATCCCGCAGAGAATATGCGGGTTCCAGAGGGGGAACACTCCCTCGCGGTAGGCCTGGCCGACCCAGGAATAGTTGGTCATCCAGTTGGCGGAGACGTCATTGATCCCGGGATCTTCCACCAGCGAACGCCCCGCGAGCAGCGTGGGCAAATAGACGGCCAGGATCACCAGCCCGACCATTACGATCATTCTGCGGTCAGATGTATGCAAGCCCTCACCCTGCTTTACTGGAAGAGTTTTCGCCACCTTCGCCGGATCATCCGGAAACGGCCCCGGCTCGGGAATGGCCGCCAGCGCTCCTGGACTCGCCAGGGCCGCCCCGCGAGCGCCTTAAACAGCTCCATCACCCGCGCCCGGGCATCTCGTCCACCCAATGCGCCATCCCCAGCGCCGCCGGATAGGTAACCTTCCGATACCCTCTGCCGCCTTTTCCTTTTTTCCCGGCCATGTTCTCCTGCCTGGCAATATTTTATTCTTGCAGGATTGCGAAAGATATTATATTGTAGTCCGGAGTTCATAACCTGGCAATCCCTATGCTCAACGGTGGTTTTTTCACCCGGAAGCTCCCTGACCTGAAGCGGAGGGCGAAGGATTTTCAGCCGCGGCATCGTCCCGGCCGCGGTCGAACCTAAATCTCCGGCTAAGAAGTAGGGGCACGGCATGCCGTGCCCCTACCAGGCCACAGCCACGGCTTTGCCTAACGCACCCTGACGAAAAGGGCAATTGCCTAAAAATCAAGGTGATAAATTCTTAGCCGG
>Ga0315291_10002473_pt1 | contig 24234 bp, 23 predicted proteins | sample YL17G12_20_MG_FD_203070 | JGI IMG/M metagenome (GOLD analysis project Ga0315291, IMG submission 203070) | Sediment microbial communities from Yellowstone Lake, YNP, Wyoming, USA - YL17G12_20 | ecosystem: Environmental > Aquatic > Freshwater > Lake > Sediment | place: USA: Wyoming | collected... | reverse complement strand
TCGGGCCAGCGCTGGATGGCCCGGAAGATCCGCGAGTTCCAGCCGGGCGTTTCGTGCAGCTCGACGGCCAGCGCCTCGCGGTGCAGGGCGGTGGCCAGGTTGACTACGTTGGTGCGGCCGGTGCCGGCCTTCATCAGCGTCCCTTGGAACCAGGTTCGCGACCGCTCGCGCTGCAAGGCCGACGCGATGTGCCCGTCGTTCTGCAGGTCGTCGCAGATGATCAACGTGGGGCGATGGGCGCCGCGGCGACGGCCGCGAATCCGCTGCCCCGTGCCAAAGGCCTCGATGGTCACGCCGTTCCGCAGCACGATCGAGTTGCTCCGCCAGACGGGACCTTGGCCGGCGGCCTGGGGAAAGTCGGCGGCCAGCCGCGGGTTGTCGACCAGTTCGGTCTTGATGTTTTCCAGGTGGGCGGTGGCCTGGTGCTTCGTGTCGGAGACGATCCAGATGTAAGGTTCCCGCCGTTCCTCGGCGCTGCGCAACGGATAGGCCAGGGTGCCGATGGTCGACTTGGCCCCACCCCGCGGCCCGAGCACGTTGAGCTTGGTCCCCCGGGCCGTCCCCATCGCCTCCAACTGTTCGGCCAGCCACCGGTGCATGTCCGAGGGCGGCCGGGTGAAGTGGTCGGGCAGATACTTCCGACCCCAGGCCAACAGGTCCAGTGTCCCGTTGCGGCCGCTCAGCGCCCGCCTGGCGTATCCGTGCTTGCGTGCCAGCTCGTTGCGCAACGTCGTGACCAGCCCCCCGAGCTGTTCGGGCCTGAGCGGGCAATCTGCCACCAATGCTTCATCATTCATGGTCGGTGGCCTCCGGTTGGGGCGACCGGTAGAGGCTCCTGGTCAAGGCCTCCAGGCGGCTGAGGATCTTCTGGCGGTACTTGGCCACGGGCACCTCCGCCACGATGATTTCGGCGAACTGTGCCAGCACCTGCCTGATCTGGTCGACGGTAATCACGTCCGGCCCGCGGCGGGCGTATTTCTCCGGGAATACTCGCTCCAAGACCCAGGCCGCCGCCCGCCAGTATTGCGGCTTCTTGGCGGCCTGCTGGATGTTCCGCAGGTAGGTCAGCTCGTGCTGGTTCTCCGCCCGCCGCAGTTTCTCGGCAAATCCCGCGTCGCGCTCGGCGGTGTTTTGGATCGTGGAGACCGCGCAGCCGACGTAGCGGGCGGCAGCCCGCCGGCTGCACCCGACCGTGAGGATGGCCAGGATCTCCCGCTGCTTGATCTCGTCTAACACCGGTTGCCTGCCGCGTGTTGCCACGTCGCGAATCCTCGGTGGTGCTAGGGATTAGGGATTGGGGATTAGGGATTAGAGTCTCACGGTGTAGGTGTGATCACGGCGTTTAGCGGGCGGGCTTGCCCGCCGTTTGGTTGCGGCCGCCGGCCGCGCTAGGGATTGGGGATCGGCATCCGCTGGAGTGCTCCAATCCCTAATCCCCAATCCCTAATCCCCAATCCCTAATTCCTCCCCCCAAGTACTCAAACGACACCACCGCCCGGCCCGCCGAGCCGCGGTATCCCTTGATGAATCGGTCAGCGCGCGGAGTGCCCGTCTTCTTCACGTTCACCGCCCGCCACCGCGGCGAGCGGCGGCAATGGGCGATCAGGGCCGGGTGGCTGGCGGTGACGTTGATCCGCTGGCCCTCCTCGCGATGCAGCTCGGCCACCGCCTCGGTGACCGCCATCCCGATGCCGATCCCCTGGTAGTCGGGCAGCGTGACGATCCGGCTTACGCGCCAGCGGTTTTTGCGGCCGATCAAGGAAATCGTGGCGCAGAAGGCCACCGGGTTGCCCTTCCACAGCGCGAGGAAGCACCGCGCCGCCGTGCTCAGCGAGCCGCTCAAGTAGTGATGACGCTTAAACATCGCCCACGCAGCGCGCCGGCAACGAAAGATCTCAAGCTGGATCGGCGGTCGCCGAAGACACCTCCTTTGGAACGTCGAGGTGGCCATGTCGATTACCCAGTCGGGCGTGAGCCACTCGGTCACGTCGTAGTGGCAGGTGACCGCCACGAAGCGGCCGGCGATCCGGCTACTGCGGATCCCCTTGGCAATCGCCGCCGAACAGACCCGCGCCACGTCGCGATCGACCACGCTGGTGAACTCGTCGAAGGCGATCAGGGGAGTGGATAGTGGATAGTGGTTAGTGGATAGACTTGAATTCGGGTCTCTCCGCTCTCCACTATCCACTATCCACTCTCCACTATCCACTCCACTCAGCGCCCGGGCCAAATCGCAGCGGAACCGCTCACCGCCCGAGAGCACGTGATACGGTTTGATCCAACTGGGCGGCGAGCTGAAGCCGACGGCGGTAAACAGGCCGGTGATCTCCTTGATCGGCCGGTCGCCCAGGCCGTCGATCACGGCCCGATCCCGCGGCCACTCCTGCTGCCGGTAGAGGCGATCGCCGAAGATCTGCCGGGCGATGGTGCTCTTGCCGCTGCCCGAGGGCCCCACGATCAGCCCGATCCGCCAGTCGTCGCCGGCTCGATCGGACTCACTGAGTACCGAGTACTGAGTATCGAGTACTGAGTGCGGCAGCTCGACGCGAAACTGCTCCGAAACCCGCTCGGTGATCGGCACGTCGAACATGCCGGCCACCTGCTGCACCCGGAAGGAATCGAACACCGGGCAGTCGACCTTCACTTCCACACAGGGCATGTAGTGTCTCCGAGGGGTGAGGGGGTGAGGGGGTGACGGGGTGACGGGGTGACAGCGTCGTTCACCCCCTCACCCCGTCACCCCCTCACCCTGTCACCCTTACAACGTCAGCAACCGGCACTTTAATCCTTCGCCCGTCATCCGGTCGTAAATGACCCGCTGCTCTTCCTCGTCCCGGCACTCAATGACCACCTGGAACACCTCCGGAACATCGACCTCCCGCGGCGGTCCGGCATTCTCCACTTGTTCGTCCGGCGGCAGGGCGTCCTTTGGGCCGGGCTCGGCGAGCAATTGATCCAAGAAGTCTTGGACCGCCTCGCTCTCCGTTTCCACTTGCTCCAGCAGTTCGGCCAGCGCGTCGTTGTTTGCCTCGGCCAGCCCGGCCAGCGGATCGTGCAGCGCCAGCAGTTTGGCCGCCTCGCGATCGTCCAGGTCGACCACCAGCACCGGCACCTCCATCTCCGGCGTGGTCTCCGCCCGCAGGTGCCCGTCGATCAGTTGCAGCGTTCCGTCGGGCAATTCGCGGGCCAGCAGCGCGTCGGCATAGCCCACCTCGGCCAGGATACCCCGCAGGGCGTCCTGCTGGGCCTGCGGATGCACCCGCCAATTGTTCGGGTGCGGCCGCAACTCGGCCGCCTTCACCCGACGCAGTTCCTTAATGCGATCGCGGATCATCATGCTTTGCTAGTGGATAGTGGTCAGTGGTTAGTGGATAGTGAGTGGTGGATGGTGTGGACAAGCAGCGACGGGCACCTGCTATCCACTATCCACTATCCACTACCCACTCACTCAAATCTCCTCCAACCGTTCGGCCACGTGGGCGAACTGCACGTCGTGGGTCTCCAGCCGGGCCTCGTGCTGGGCGTAGCGCGACCAGAGTTGTTGGTTGGCCTCGGCCGCCTTCTCCACCTTCTCACCCAGCTCGACGATCTGCGTGGCGATCACCGCCAGCTTGGCGTGGACCATGAACATCCAAGGGGCCAACGCCAACACGGCCGACATCACCACGCCGATCACGATTCCCCACTGTTCCACGGTCATGGCAGTCACGTCGATCAAGAGGAGAGAAGGCAGAATGATGAATGCTGAATTCAAGAGTCACTGCGACAACGTGGCATTCTGCCTTCTGCATTCATCATTCTGCCTGCCGTATTCCCTGGCCCCTGGCCCCTCGTCCCTGGCCCCTATTTTTTCTCCGTCTCCTGCCCGGAGCCACCCGTCTCCAGCAGCTTCAGCAGCCTCTTGCGGTCTGCTGTGTCCTTGAGGAACACGTTCTCGACCACCTTCCAGCCCACGTTGCGAAGCAAGTTCCCGAGGCCCTCACTCTGGATGTCGTCGATCAACTGGTGAGTAACCCGGGTGACGGAATCGGCGCCGAAGTAGTTGCCCACCGCGTAGGCCCGCAACAGCTTGGCCAGGCGCGCGAGTCCCCACTGGGCCATTTCATCGGCGACTTCCATTGCCCGGTACCGCCGCAGCTCCCGCCGCCGCCAGAGCAGCAAGCCCAGCAGGATGGCGGCCAGCGCGGCGAAGAAGATGCCCGCGTACTGCCAGAAGACCGGCCCCAAATCCACAAAGGAAAACAGCATCGAAAGCTCCTTGTTATCTGACGTTCCCGGAAAAAGGGGACAGGTCCAATTTGCCGGAACGGCCCGCGACCAACCTTCGGTCGGTGCCCGGCTTCGCACAAATTGGACCTGTCCCCTTTTTCCTCCCCGCGGCGGTCACTGTTTACCGACCACGTAGAAGAGGAACACGCCCGCGGCCAAGGCGGCCGCCAGCGTCAGGGCGACCCCCAATCCGCTGGCCCGCTTGGCCGTTTCCTGCTTGGCCCGCTCCGTGGCTGGCTGGTCGTTGATCTCCGTCTGTACCTCCACCTTGCCCTGGATCTGCGGCGGCAAGGTCGGCCAGACCTGGCCTCGCAGCTCGAGCTGCCGATCGAGCTGATCGAGCTGCCGATCCCGCTGGTACTCCCGCTGCTGCTGGAAGTTGCGATACGGCAGGATGTATCCCCGCGGAGCACAACCGTTCGGACCGCATTGTGCATTGTCGGCGACGGTCAACAGCGGCAACGGCCGGTGGACCCAGCCGGTGCCGGTCTGCGCGAAGTTCAAGGCACGGTACAGATTCTCTACCGTCACGGCGTATCCCCGGCCCTCGCCTTGCTCCAGCCGGCCCCAGATCAGCCCCACGATCCGCTGGCCGCCGGCGTCGAACAGCGCCGAGCCGCTCCGCCCGTCGGCAGGCGGCGGCGTGAAGCAGACCGACGTCCCGTCGTATCCCAGCACGTGGCCCTTCCAGCCGGTGGCCCAGGCGCCGTTGGCACACCCGACCGAGGTCACCGTCTCGCCCTCCGTCAGCCGGGTCCCGCCGGACGCGAGCGGCACCACTCGGGGCGGACGCCCCTCGAAGGCCGAGGCCGGAATCGTCACCAGGGCCACGTCGACCTGGTCCGACCGGGCCAAGACGCTGCCGGCCAGCGCCGCCGACTGGTGCCCCTGCTGCCAGAAGACACACTGCACCCGGTCGGCCGCGCCTACCACGTGGCGGTTGGTCAGCACGAACACGGTCCCCTGGCTGATCTCGAACGCGCAGCCGGTCCCCGTGCTCCCGTCGGGTGCCTGGATTCGGCAGGTGGCGTCGAGGCAATCGGCCAGCGACGCTGAAGCCTGATTGATGATTGATGATTGATGATTGATGATCGAGAAGACCAGCAGCAGAAGGAAACGTTTCATCGGATGACCTCGAGGCTAGGGGATTGGGGCGAAGGCGGAAGGGAGAAGGGGGAGGGGGAAGGGGGAAGAGTCAGCACGGAACACGTATCACTCCACTCTCAACTCTCAACTCTCCACTCACCACTCTCCACTCACCACTCACCACTCACCACTCACCACTCTCACGGAATCAGCGTAAACCGGTACCTGTAAAACGGGCTCCGCGCCAGGTCGGCCGGCTCAGTCAACCGGTCGGCCAGGTGTTCTACCGGGTCGACGCCGCCGCCGAGCCGGTCGGCCATCACACAGGCATGGCTGCAAAACGGCGGCCGGCGGTCGACCGCTTCGTCGTCCACGTCGGGCTTGACGAACCACCGCACCACCGGCAGGTGCAGCAGTGCGGCGGCGGCCAGGCCGCGATAGCCGTAGTCGCAGCCGCACATCCGCCTCATGAACCGGCTGGCCCCGGCCCGGTCGTATTCCGGCCAGCGATTCTTAGGATTGGCCTGGTAGACGTCGATCTTGCCCGGGTAGCGCCGCACCTGACTGGAAAGCGTCACTGCCCGGCCGCCGCTTAAGCCCCGAATCTCCACGCAGAACAGATCCTCGCCCCACCAGGCGGCCTTGGCGGCATGGCTGTGCTGGCCGCGTCCGGCGATGGCGATCAGCAGAGACGGCAGGCCGCCGATCAGGCAGCCCAACCGCAGTCGGCCCAGTACGCCTCCCCGCCCGCCCACCTGGGCAACGCCGCGACGCCGGAACAACAGCAGGTCGGCGTCCCTGATCTGGCGGCGGACCTGCCGATAGCAGACCGGCCGGGGCTGGACGGAGTCCGCGCGAGTTTGTTGGCTGTCGTTGATATCCATCGGTTTGACCTTCATGTGGAATCCCCCGGGGAGAGCTCGCTGTCCGCCGCCAGGCAGAACGCGCCGAGGTCCGGCACGTCCGCGCCGTCGATCGCCGGATCTTCCTCCTCCCACTCGAACGCGTCCCAAAGATCGGCGGGATCCAACTCCCACTCGTCCTCCTCGACCTCGAACACGCCGCACAGATCGTCGCATTCGCTCCGGGGGCCCTCGCCGGGCGGCGCCACGCTGCCGCCAGTCTCCAAAGCGAAGGTACTCACCCTCTGGCGGCGGATCTCTTCGTAGCGCGCCCGATCCTCGTCCCTCAGCTCCAATCCCAAGGGCTCCTCCAGTTGCATCAACCATGCCGGCCACAGCGGCTTGGACGCTTCGGCCTGCAAGCAGCGCGTGTGGCACAAGCGGCACGGCACGTAGACCATCCCACCACACCCGGGACATCGCCGCGGCGGTCCAATCGGTTCCGCGAATTCATCGTCCGCCGCACTCCGCAACGACTCGTAGTCGGGCCGCCTTCCGGCGGCAATCGCTCCCACCGTCCCGCGGCTGATCCCCGTCATCCTGGCGATCTTCCGCTGGCTGAGCTTCCCCTCCGTCAACAGACGCCGGATCTCTTGCACGACCGACGGTGTGATCATCACTGCCTCACCAGCCACTCAAGCGCCGGTCCACCCCCGCTCCTACACCTGTGCGTGTGAACGAGAGGGGCGCCGTCCGAATCCACATTTCTGACGTCGAACCATCGTGTGCCACTGCTTCGCAGAAGCAGTGCAGGGCGGAACCCCTCCTCACTGCTTGCCTCACGTCAAGCAGTGGCACACTACGGGAAGCAATGCGGGCTAATCCACACTTGGGGCGCAAAAAAAGCCCGCCGCCGGAGACAACTCCAGTGACGGGCTCTTCAGATACCTGTCAGATCAGGCCCTAACGATACCCTTGTTCGGCCCCAACCATAGCACAGGCCGTGGCCCAATTTCAAGAGGATTTCTCCCCACGCTGCGAAGCCAATCGTTCGATCTCGCCGACCACCCTGTCCAACTCCTCGACGAGCGGGCTGGTGCCGCTTTGCTTGAGCACGTCGGCTACCGCCCGATAGTACCACAGCGTCCCCTCACGGCCGCCGCGAAAATGATCCCAGACCGACTCGCCGCCAAGGCGATATTCGCGCAATAGCGCCCGGGCGTTGTGCAGCTTGTCGGCGGCCGACACCAGGCGGATCGAGGCGGAGGCACGGCGCAGACGGGCGACGTGGGCCTCTTTCCGCTGCCGCCAAGGCGGCTTCGGCCTGGTGTCGGTGTCGCTGCAACCCTCGACGATCTCCAGCACCGCCGGACCAAAACGGCGGCCGATTTCCTCCCGCAGCGCCGCGCCCCCCTGGTCCTCGATCGTGTCGTGCAACAGCGCGGCGATGGCCTCGTCCTCGTTGCCGTTGTGCTCAAGCACGATGGCCGCAGCACCCAGCAGATGCGCCAGGTACGGCTCGCCCGAGACCTTCCTCCGCTGGTCGGCGTGCACAGCGGCGGCGTACACTAGGGCTTCAGAAAAGCGGCCAGAAAGTCTCATCTGCTCACGGCATAGCGTGTTCCGCCACTCTACTGGCGCTGCGGACGGTTACCGCCCTGTCCGCTCGGTACGACCTGCCACATGGGTCGAGCCTAGTCCCTCAAGAGGGCTGAATTCGGCCCAGACCGGCAGGTGATCCGAGACCTCCGACGCCTCCCGCCACGTCAGACCGAATTCCCGCATCAGGTCCAGCACACCCACCCGGCCGGTGAATTCCGTGGTTGCGCGGGGGTCGAACACGATGTTGTCCACCGGCCCGGTCCCGCGGAGCGTGGTGGGCGTGTCGGTGACCGACGAGGTAAGGGCGAGCCTCTCGCCCAGGCGGTCCTGGCCGTCGACGCCCCCCATTTCACCCAATAGGATCACGTCGTCCTCGCTGGGCCGCTCGTCCCGTACCGCCTTGTAGACTTCGTCTAACAGATCGAGTTCGCCGGCCGCGCGGTCTGCGTCGATGTGGACGTTGATCAGCTTGAAGGTGAACGCCTCGGTCGGATCGGGCCCTCTTGCGCGGAACAAGGCCACCAGCGGCGAGTGGCTAAACCGCCGCTGCGGGTCCGCCACCGAGCGGATCGTGGAGCGATCGATCTCGACGCTGGCGCGATTGAAAAGGAAGGCGGTGTATTGTCCCGCCGCATCGGGCGTCGCGGTGGGATAGGTGGCAGAGTCGTATTGCCCGCCGGCCGCGTTGACCTGCTCAACCAGCCGCACCAGCACAGCGAGGTTCCCCGCCCGAATCCCCTGGACGGCCACCACGTCGAAGCGAGGAATCACCTGCCCCAGGACGGTGCCGACGCGAGGGTTGCCCAGTTTCTTCTCATCCAGGCCGTCGAGGTTGAAGGTGGCGATCCGGATCAACGGTCGCAGAGGCTCATCGGCGGCCCCGCCCGACGACCCGCCGGAGGCGGAACCGTCCGCCTTGGGCCTGATGGTGATCGACTCCAGCCCGTCCTGCCCCCGCCGGACCTCGACCTGATAGTTCACGTAACAGTAGGCCCCGCCGGCCGCCAGGGCGGCCAACACCCCGACCACAATCAGCCTCCTCATGACCACCTCCTTGCGTCCGGAAGACCGAGAACCCGCAGCAGGGTACCCAAAGACGGCCCCCAGCTCTAGAGCAGTTCGGGGCGCAGGAATCTGGGGAATTTGGAATTTCGGGTAGTGTCTGACGAGTTCGTTGCTGGGTTGCCGCGGTGGCCTGGGTGCAAGTCGGCCCCAGGAGGGTACGCAAGACTCATGGCGTGATGTCCCACCCAGCAAGGGCAGGTGGCGAATACCTCATCTTGACTGGCCATTGCCAGTCCAGTATAATCGTGATACAAGCGATTGGCGCGCAGACCAGGCGCGATAAGCTTAATGTGGTGATCCGGACCACGAAACTGGTTCGGCGCATGAAGCCAAGCCGATGACAAGGAAGGCCAGGATGGATCGGCTTATGGCGGACGGAACGACGGATACGAAACAGGCCGCTACGCTTTTGGGGCGGCCTTATTTGTGCGCAAAGGTTGGCTAATGCTGGCTGGATTACAGTCGATTTTATTACAGAAGGATTTGAAGTGGCCTCCCGTTGAGGAGTGGACCGTCAGTAGGACCGTTGTTCGTGGCTTGTACAACAAGATGTTTGAGCCCGGCGGGTATAGGTACGACAACTTGAATTTGCAGTCCGAGAAACCGACCTTATCGGGGCGGTCGGAAAGTGGCCAATCAATTTGTCAATTCGGGCCGGATTCGATCACACTTGAAGAGAACCACTGCCATTTGGAGAAATTCGTTCAGGTAGTGGAAACAGTCCTTGGCGGACTAGATGAACAGGATATTCCGCCGTTTTTCCTTCAGCGGGTGAAGATCCAATGTTTGGCACAGCCTACGAATTGCCAAGACGCCGTACAGTTGCTCGCGGGCCGAGCGGCACGTGTCTATGAGAACATCGGCCCTTTCGAACGCCCGCCGTCGTTTTTTGGCATTCGTTTCCGTTTTCCACCGGCTTTACTCCGTCGTGGAGAAGAGGAGGCTGATACTGATGATCTGACGGAGGAAGAGTTCCGACGCGCTGTAGCTGATGGGCGCATCGAGGAAAAGTCGGGGTTTGTTACCTTGAGATTTGAGAGTTACGCGAAAGATCCGTGCAAAGTCTGGATGGAAGTGGCGGCTAGTTACCTTCAAAGTGAGGAACCTTTGACAATTGCCGACATTCCACGCATAGTACGAAACATCAAAGACTCGTACGTGTTTCTGACCGAGAATGGAAAACGATTCTTGGACCAGTTTGACACAAAGCCTGAGGGAGATGCAGATGAATAAGCGATATCAGCATATTGTAAATGGCTGGGTGATTCCTGAGGTCCCCGAATTGATCGGGGCACAGACAACCCGCACCACAGCTCCTCGGGACCTGTCCTCCGATCCCGCGTTTTCCGCTGATTTCAACCATTCTCCAGGCAGCCTTGCTACAATGACAACCAGTGATCGCTCCCTGGTTGCCGATGCTGAGGATATTAAGGACGCCCGCGCCGCACTAATGCAATCGAACGAGTGTATCAACTACGAGGAATTCCGGCGTGAACTAGGGATAGATTAGTGTGTCCGGTGACGGCAGCCAGAATCTGTTTCGGGTCGAGATTACACCAGCCGCCCAGCGCGACATGCGTGGTCTGCCGAAAGACGTAGTCCGGCGTCTGGACCCTCACATCCGCGGACTCTCGGCTGATGCCTATCCGGCGAACTCGATCAGGCTCGTCAATGAGGGCGGATTGCGCAGGATGCGAATCGGCAATTACCGCGTCCTCTACGAAGTGGACGATGCTGCCAGAGTCATCCGGATTGCTCGGGTCAAGCATCGGAAGGACGCTTATCGGTGAACCCTCACCGTCTCGCTTCCCGGACCAGGTGCCCCAACTCCGGCAGGATGATCTCTTCCAGGGCCAACTGCACGGCGGCCTGGGAGCCGGGCATGGTCAGCAGCACGGTGTGGCCGATCAGCCCTCCGGTCGCCCGGCTGAGCATCGCCGCCGGTCCGATCACGTCGTAGCTGAGCATCCGAAACAGCTCGCCGTAGCCCGGCAGCGGCTTGTCGATCAGTTCGCTCACCGTCTCGAACGTCTGGTCACGGCTGCTCAGCCCGGTCCCGCCTGTGAGCAGCACCGCATTCACGTCTTCCCGGTCCCGGAGGCTCCTGAGCAGCTCTCGGATCCGTTCCGGCTCGTCGGGGATGATCTCCCGCACGAGGACTTGGTGACCTGCCCCGCGCAGGAGATCGACGGCCGTCTGGCCGCCCTGATCCGTCTCGAGCGTCCGCGTATCGCTGACGGTAATCACCGCGCACCCGACCACTGGTGGGGCATCTTTACGGTGCTCGTTGGGGACCTCGCTCATGGGCATCGCCTTGCGTGTCGCCCGCCGGCAGTATCGAGGCGGGCTGGGAAAAATCACCGCAACACCGTTTATCGATTCTGAGACTGCCAAGGTGAGGTAGTCTGGACGTTTCGCCCCCAGAAACCGAGCTCCCGTTGGTCGGCTTCCCGATATTGCCTTTCTGGCCCCCCAATCGCCGGTGAATTTGCCAGCCGTTAGGAGGAGCCACCCCGCCGCGTTCAGGGGTCCTCGACCCGACCCTAGAACCGCGGCTAAGGCCAATACCGTTCAATTAGGTGCAATATCAAGGAGGATCAAGTGGCACCGGCGTCTCGCCGGTGTGACGCAACTCATGGCAGCGCATTCACTTATGTCACACCGGCGAGACGCCGGTGCCACTGGGTGACGCCAGGTTCGCCCTTAATTGAACGGTATTGCGGCTAAGGCCGAAAAACCACCGGTCTGCGGGGTTTTGTGTTGCCGAGTCCCGACTCTCACCCGTATACTAGAGGGAAACGCCATTTTCTGCAATTATTCGACACCGCCCCGCGTGATGCAGGGGGAGAATCCCGCCGGCCGGCGGTCGTTGTCCGCGGCTGGCACCTCCCCGGGCAAGAGGAAACCCGTCAATGACCCGCCTTGCCGTCGCTCTGGTCTTCTCACTGGCGTCGCTCTGGGCGGCGTGCCGGCCGGCCAGTGCCGAGGTGTTCGTCTTGACCACCGGCGGACAGGTGTCGGGGGAATGGCTCAACCGGGACGAGACCCCTCGGAAGAAGTTCGTGATCCAGACCCCTGGCGGCGGCCGGATCACACTCGACAGGCCGCAGGTCAAGAACGTCCTTTACACCCGCCCTGAGGAGTCGGAGTACGAGAGGATTCGCCCCAGCTATCCCGACACGGTCGAAGGGCAATGGGCGCTGGCCGAATGGTGCCGTACCCAGCGACTCACCGCCCAGCGCCAGACACACCTCAAGCGGGTCATCGAGCTGGCCCCCAACCACGTGGAGGCCCGCCAGGCCCTGGGTTACAGCCAGGTCGGCGGCAAGTGGATGACGCAAGAGGACGTGATGATCTCGCGCGGCTACCGGCGCTACAAGGGCCGCTGGCGGACTCCCCAAGAGATCGAGCTGCTCGAGGGCAATCGGAAGATCGAGCTGGCCGAGAAGGAATGGGCCCAAAAGCTCAAGCGGTGGCGAGACTGGCTGGACAGCAACCGGGCCCCGGGGGCCCGCGAGAGCATCCTGTCCATCGACGATCCCCACGCCGTGGCCGCCCTGGCCCGCATGCTCCAAGACGATCCCTCCCCGCAGGCGCGGCTCCTGTACGTCGAGGCCCTGGCCAAGATCGGCACCCCGCAGGCCACCAAGATCCTGGCCATCTGCTCGATTGAAGACCCGAACGAGGAGGTCCGGCTGACCTGCTTGGACCACCTGGAAAAGACCAAGGACCCCGACGTGGTGGCCTACTACGTCGGCAAGCTGCGGTCGAAAGACAACCGGGAGGTCAACCTGGCGGCAAAGGGCCTTGGCCGAATGAAGGATCCCTCCGCTATCGGCCCGTTGATCCAGGCCCTGGTGACCGTCCATAAGTACAAAGTCGGCAAAGGCAGTCCCGGGTCGATGACCACCCGCTTCCCCACCGGTAATTCGCCGGGCGGTACCGGTCTTGCCATGAATGACGGGCCCAAGATCGTCAGTGTCCCGCACAAGAACCAGGCCGTGCTCGACGCCCTGGTCGCCCTGACCGGAGAGCACTTCAGCTTCGACCAGCAGGCCTGGGCCTACTGGCACGCCGCGCAGAAGAAACCCGTCGACCTCGACGCCCGGCGAAACTGAAACGGCCGGGTGCCACGGGCATCTTGCCCGTGGTCAGGTCTGTAATTCTGGGTGGCAGGGGCATCTTGCCCGTGGTCAGGTCTGCACTGGCCAGACGCCAGGCATCGTTGCCGGAGGCGGACCGACAGGATCTCCCCGTTGCACCGGCGCCGCGGCACCCACCCTTCCCCCCACTCACCACTCTCCACTCACCACTCTCCACTCTCCACTCACCACTCTCCACTACCCACTCCCCACCCGTTTCCGCCTCCAGCCTTCGCTCAGCGCGACGACGGCCACGCGATCCTCCAAATTGGGGCGAAACACGGTCAGCAGCAGCAGCGGCAGGTACCAGCCCATGCAAACGCCGCCGTAGTAGGGATGCCAGAACTGGACGGCCAACATCACTGCCGCCGAGCAGCTCAGCAGGGTGCCGAGATTCTTTTGCGCAGGCCACAGCGCCAGGCCGCCGGCCAGCGCCATGAAGGCCGCAATCACCGGAATCCTGAACACCGGCTCGTGATACTCGGGATTCCAGAACCCGGCCAGGTCTCCCGGCAAGCTGCTGGTCCAACTGAACATCTCTGTCAACTGTCCCGCCAGCGACTCCAGGCCCCCGGGCGTACAGGCCAGCGAGATGCCCACCGCCAGCAGCGCGGCACAGAGGCCGATCAGGAAACGGTACAGGCCACGCCGCCAATAAAACCCGCACCACAGCGGCAGCAGGAACAGCGGATAGAAGATCAACCCGGCGGCCAGGCCGATGAGTATCCCCGCCACCACCGGCCGGCGATAGGCCTCCACCGCCCACACCAGCAGCGCAGCCGGAATAACGTGGTCCAGCCGGGCGGTTATCTGCGCGGTGTAGGGCAGCAGCAGGTACAGCGCCGCCGCCGCCATGCCGGTCTGGATGTTGTCGAAGTGCCGGTACCCGACCAGCACGATCCCGATCACCACCGCCAGGTGCCCCAGGATGGCCGCGCCCTGGCCGACGGCCTCTCGAATCCATTGGCTGCGGCGCTGCTCCGGGGTCTCCTGCCGCGCCGAGTTGGCCGCCGTGTCGGCAAGGCCGATCGTCGCACGAAACAACACGCCGCCGGGGGCAGGCGATACCCGCGATTGCTGTGCGGCCAAGGCGTGTTCCAGGCGCGGGGCCGGATTCGGGTTCAGCACGTTCGAGGTCAGGAACACCAGCAGGGCCACCCCCGTGAACGTCAGCCCGCTGGCCGAAAGATTCGGCTCCAGCAACGGTCGGCGGACCACGATCGCGTCCAACAGCAGGCGGATCAAGAAAAACCCGCCCACGCTGAACAACCAGATATGGCCGAACTGCTCCAGCCACTGCCCGAAGCGCTGATCCGCAGCCAATTGCTCCAGCCACTGTAGAGACAGTCCCGGGTCGACAAACAGCAAGGGCAGCCATTGCTGCGTGAATCGCTCGTGGACGTCCAACTGCCTCTGTACCCCGTGGTAGACCAGGAGCAGCCCGGGAGAAAACGCGATCAGCGCAATCAAATCCAGGTTCCGCAGGCTCCACAAGCGGCGGAACTTGAAATAGATCCCGATCGTCATCAACGACGAGATGTAAACCCACGTCGCCGGCTGCAGCTCGTACTGAAAGAGGATTCCCTTCATCGACACACCTCCCTCGCCCCGCCTGCGGGGAGAGGGCCACGGTGAGGGGCCGCCCAACCATAACTCCCTCGCCCCGCCTGCGGGGAGAGGGCCGGGGTGAGGGGCCGCCACTATCAAAGCGCGACGTTACTCCCCAACGGCTCCTTACCCTGCGGCCGGCGCCCCCCAATCCGCGCACCCCGCCCTCAAGATACCTGGACCCAGCGGATTTGCATACCCCCCGCCGACCGACTGGGAAAAAGGGGACAGGTCCAATTTGCCGGAACGGCCCGCGACCAACCTTCGGTCGGTGCCCGGCTTCGCACAAATTGGACCTGTCCCCTTTTTCCTCCCAAGATCGTGCAAGTTCATTTAGGGTGCCATGCCCACGCTCGTCGTGGGCATGATTGCCGTCTCGCTTCGCTCGCTTGGCAAGCATGGCACCGCACAGCTCAGGTTTGACCGACCACCAGCCGCGCGCGGGCTTCGTCCGCCCAGGGGCTGTCGGGGGCCAGGGCCAGCAGCGCCCGCCAGTGATCCTCCGCACGGCCGCGATCGCCCTGCTCCTCGAGCGCCCGGGCCAGGTGGTGATGCGCGTCGGCGTAGTCGGCGTGATAGGCCAAGGCCCCTTCAAACGCCGCGACGGCCAGGTCCCGTTGCCCCATCTCGGCCAGCACGCAGCCCAGGTTGTTGCGGGCCTCGATGTAGTCCTCGTCCAGCTCGACGGCCATGTAGTAGCGTTCCCGCGCCCCGGCCAGGTCGCCCTGGCGATAGAGCAGTTCGGCCACCTGGAAGCAGATCTCCGCCTTGGGGCCGCCCGCCGCCATCGCCGCCCGATACATCTCGGCCGCCGCGGCCAACTGCCCGTCCTCCTCCAACTCTTCAGCCAGCCGGCAGAGATGCTCGGGCGAAGTCGCCGCCGCCTCGGCTTCGCCGGCCTCGGGCAGCAGGACCGCCGCGCCGGCGCCGGCCTCCAGCCGTTCATGCTCAGACAAACCCCGCGGCTCACTTTCCCAGGCCTCGAAGTCGAACCGCAACTGCCCGCCCGGCTCGACCAGCCCCTCACCCTGCCTGAGCAGGATCTGCTGGCCGCGGACGATCACCGACAACTGCGCCAGCGGCCGCTCGACGCTGGGCAGATACCGGGCCAAGGCCGCCAGCTTCTTCTCGATCGCCCGCGGCGAAACCCCCGCGGAGAGCAGCTCGGCCAGCCGCCGGGCGGTGGCCACCTCCTGGAAATCAAAGTACGGCAGCCGCCGCACCTCGCGCCGCGGCACGATCAGCCCCCGCCGGTGCCAGCGGCGGACCACCGCCACCGGCACCCGCAGCAGCTCGGCCAGCATCGCTGGCGTGTAGAGCCGCCGGATCTCCTGCTGCGAGTCGACCAGCCCCAGCCGCTGCCAAAGCTGCGTCTCGGTGATGACCGCAAGCGTCCCCTGCTCGATGGCCCGGCGGGCCGGCTCGTCGAGCCACTCCTCCAGTCCTTCGCCCTCGGGCAGTGGCAACTCCTCCTCGCCGACCACGGCCAGGTGCACCGAGGCATCCGGCCGCTCGACCACCACCGCCCCGTGCTGCCGCACCAACTGCGCAGCCTCCCGCCGCGACATGCTGGCCAGCCTGCCGACAAACGCGATCCGCCTGCCGTTGAGGATCTCGGCGGTTTGCTCTTTCGCAGTGGACATGGGGGGCTATACGTGTGTGTTGGCGAGTCCTCGACCAGTTTTATCCCGCGACCGTGCCGCGCTGTCAAGGTGGGCGGTGGATTCAGCACCGAACAGGAAGAAGCCCCGCGGCTGGAGCACCTAGTCGGAGGTTGCATTTGCACAGCCGACAAGGTAGAATGCGGTACACGCCGCGAGACGTGCCGAGACCATTCATTTTGACCCCTCTTCGCGCTGCAACAGCGGATTCGACAGTCATCGGACTGTCGTATAGCTGAACATATGGTGAAACCCGAGAGAGTCCTGGATGCCGTCTGGCGCGGCTCGTCAGATGCAGATATTGCTTTCTCCGACCTTTGCAGCTTGCTGAAGCGTTTGGGTTTCGATGAGCGGATCCGCGGGGATCATCACATTTTCACGCGCCACGGCGTTGAGGAGATTCTGAACCTACAGCCGAAGCAAGCCAAGGCCAAGCCATATCAAGTGAAACAGGTTCGCGCGGTCATTCTCAAATACCGCCTTGCAGGAGATGACAATGACGACTGAATCGCGATACGAGATCATACTCTACTGGAGCGATGAAGACCAGGCGGTAATCGCCAAGGTGCCAGAGCTTCCGGGCTGTGCGGCAGACGGTAAGACATACGAGGAAGCCTTGGCAAATGCGCAGACCGTCATCGACGAGTGGATTGAGACGGCACGCCAATTGGGCCGCGAGATCCCCAAGCCAAGAGGCCGGCTGATGCTCGCCTAGTAGCCCCTAGGGTGGCTGCTTGCAGCCGCGCGCCTTCTGCTGCCGCCATAGGGCCGGGGGAAGGGGTTCTCCCGAAGCGCACAAAACGCGGGGCACGGATCCGAGTCCGATCCGTGCCCCGCACTGGCTGCTTCAGACATACGCTGCGCTGTGCGCACCATAGAATTCGTAGTGCATTGGACCGGGACGTGCGCTTTGCTCACCGCTGCGACCCCGCGGCGGAGATAATGCGCGATCGCGTTGCCGCTGGGCGGTAAGTTGCGCATCAGCAAGGCAGGCTTAGGGCAAGTCCTCCAAATCGCCGAGGTCTTTGAGCCGCCCCGCGGCCTGCTTGTTGAGCTTCAGGTCGGCGAGACTGAGGATCTGTACCTCCACCTCGTCCACGCTGTCTACGACGCGTCGCGCATAGCAGGCCTCGAAATCGACGCCCGAAAGGGTCGTAAGCAGCTCGATCCGCACCGGGGGCACGCCCATCCGCACGATCTGATGCGGCCTCAAAAACGGCTCCGCAGACACGGTGTCTGGGGAAAAGCCGAACGCGATCAGCACGCGCACGATTCTCGCGGCATTGTCGCGCGTCGCATTGACCCAGATATCCATGGCGCCGGTGGCACGCGGAGAGCCGTAATAGCCGACCGCGTAACTGCCGGTCAACAGGTACTCAACCTGGTTCTCGTTGAGCAACCGTAAGAACTCTTTGAAGTCGCGCGGTAGCTCGATCGACGCCATACATGACCTGCCGGAGGAATTCCAGGGCTTGCAGACGTGCGGCGGGCGATTGCGCCTGCCAGAAGGCCCGCTCGTCCGACTCGTCCTCCAACGACACCACGCAATAGGCGCTTCTGTCCAGACGGTACGAATCGATTGGCCGGTCCATAGACGCCCTCAACCTCGCCCTCTGCTGCCACATGGAGAATTCTACCACGCGGCACGCGCCGTTCCAACAGAGTCCTCTAAGGGCCGACCGAACAATAACTTCCGGAAAGTATTCATCACGCTCCGCGTGATGACCCCAAAGACAGCGGTTTTCTCCATGTTGTCGCGCCCCATCACGCGGAGCGTGATGAATACAGTTTTCTCCATGTTGTCGCGCCCCATCACGCGGAGCGTGATGAATACAGTTTTCTCCGCGTTGCGGCGCCCCATCACGCGGAGCGTGACGCCTACGACGGCCGGACAACTCGCAACCCATCTACGACGATAAAGTAATCGTGTCATCGCTGCCCGCGGAGCCCGGGGCGGCGACCGGCTCGGCCTCGGGCTGGACCCGCTGCGCAGCGGGGGCATGGGCCGCATCGCGTGAGTGTCCGTCTCCCGCCGACGGTCCGCCGGCTTTGACCAGCTCCACCCTGGGGAGCGGGACTTCGGCGGGTGCGTGCGTTGGCGGCTCGGCCTGCGGGGCACGGCGGCCTCGCAGCCAACCCATCAGCCGCGATGCGATCCGGCTCAGGTCGTCCCAGAGGCTATAGGCAACGGGCGTCACCAGCAGCGTCAGCAGCAGCGAGAGGGACTGGCCGCCGAGGATCACCTTGGCCAGGCTGGCCCGCGACGCCGAGCCGGGGCCGCGCCCCAGCGCGATGGGGATCATGGCCGCGATGAGCATCACGGTGGTCATCAAGATCGGCCGCAGCCGGGTGTGGTTCGCCTCCAGGATGGCCTCGTTGCGCGGCAGGCCCCTGGCCCGCAGCACGTTGGTGTAATCGATCTGTAGAATCCCGTTCTTCTTGACGATGCCGAAGAGCATGAACAGGCCGAACATGGCGTAGATGTCGAGGTTGGTCCGCAGCATCAGCAGGGAGAGGATGGCAAAGGGCAGGGTCAGCGGCAAGGCCAGGAGGATCGTGATCGGGTGCACGAAGCTCTCGAACTGGGCCGCCAGGATCATGTACATGAAGAGGAAGCTGGCGGAGAAGGCGATCAAGAAGTTGCGGTTGGACTCGCCCAGCACTTTCGCCCGCCCGATGAAATCCCAGCGATACTCGGTGGGAAGGTTCAGCGAGCGGACGTAACTGGAAAGGTCTTCCACGGCGTCGCCCAGGGCCTTGCCTTCCACCAGGTTGGCAGTCACGACCACCTGCCGTTGCATGCCGAAGCGGTCGATGGTGGCGGGGCCCTTGGCCTGCTCGAGCGTGGCGACGTTGGACAACTCCACCAGGCCGGCCTTGGGCGAAGGGACCCTCAGGCGGGCGACGCTTTCCGGGTCGGCCCGAAACGCCAGGTCCGCCCGCAGCCACACGTCGTACTGCTCGGCCAGTTCCTTGTACTTCGAGACCGGCTCGCCGCCGACCAACACGTTCAGGCTGGAGGCGATGGTCTGGACCGGGATCCCCAGATCGGACGCCCTCTCGCGGTCGATCTTCACCCGCAACTCGGGCTTGCGGAGCGACAGGCTGGTGTCCACGTCGAGGAAGTAACCTTGCTGCTTCGCCCACGCGGCGATCTGCCCGGAGTATTCCTGGAGTTTCCCCAAGTCCGGTCCGCGGAGGTTGAAGTCGACCATCGCCTGGCGAAAGGCCGAGGCCGACATCAGCGACGCGTCCTGCACCGCCACGCGGAGGTCGGGGTACTCTTGCATGATCCGGCGGGCGTCGTTCTGGACGTCGAACTGGGTGAAGAACTGTTGATTGTTCTCGTGCACGCCGCGCAGCGCGTCCTTCCAGTAGGTCCACTCGTACCACTTCCGCTGGCGCCGTTCGAGATCGATCAGGCGGACGTAGATGGTGCCCATCGTCACGTCACCCTGGCCGCGGGCGACCCGTCCGGTCGTATCGCCGATGATGCTGAAGACCCTGGTGACTCCCCTCAACGACCGCAGCCGTCCCTCGATCTCCGCGAAGAGCTTGTCGCCCTGCTCGAGCGTGTAACCTTCGGGCATGGTGATGGCGACCTCCAGCTCGCTTTGGTCGTCGCGGGGGAGGAAGTCGAAGCCGACGATGCGGAACAGCGTGGGGGTGACGGCCACCAGGGCGACGCAAACCGCCACGACCAGCCCGCGGTGCCTGAGCGACCAGGCGAGGATCCAGCCGTAGCCGCCGTCGATCCCCCGCCAGGCCCAGCTCGACTTGCTGCCGTGCCCCTGGGTCTGCTTCGGCCTCAGGAAGCGTGAACAGAGCATCGGCGTCAGGGTGAAGGAGACGAACCAGCTCACCAGGATCGCGAAGGCCACGGTCGCCCCGAAGCTCTTGAAGAATAGGCCGATGCGGCCCCCCATGAAAACCACCGGCAGAAAAATGACCAGCAGGGAGAGGGTGGTGGCCGTGACCGCCAGGGCGATTTCCCTGGTGGCGGTCGACGCGGCCTTGCGCGGGCTGTAATCGTGCTCTTCCATGTGGCGGAAGATGTTCTCGTTGATCACCACCGCGTCGTCGATCACGATGCCGATCGCCAGGATCAGCCCCAGCATGGTCATGTTGTTGAGCGTGTAGTCCATGTAGTGCATGAAGGCGAACGTGGTGACGATCGACACGGGAATCGCCAGGCTGGCGATGAGCGTGGTCCGCCAGTCCCGGATGAAGAGCATGATCGTCCCCGCCACCAGCAGCGCGGCGATGAGCAGGTGGAATTGCACCTCTTCGAAGGAGCGCGCAATGAAGAGCGATTGGTCTTTGACGACGAAGGTCTCGATGTCGACCGGCAAGACTGCGCTAAGTTCCGCCGCGCGTTTCTTGACGGTCTCCACCACCTTGACCGTGTTGGCGCCGGACTGCTTCTGCACGACCAGGCTGACGGCGTTCGCGCCGTCGAGCCGCGCCAGTCCGCGCGGCTCCTCAAAGGAGTCTTCCACCCGGCCGAGATCCTTGATGCGGATCGGATAGCCGCCCTGGTTGGCCACGATCAAATCGCGGAAGTCGGCCGTTTTTTCCAGGCGGCCCATGGTGCGGAGCACCAGCTCCCGCGACCCTTGGTCCACGCGGCCGCCGGGCAGCTCCAGGTTCTGCCGGACCAGGGCCTGGCGGACGTCTTCGATCGAGAGGTTGTAGGCCGTCAACTTGTCGGGATCGACGTAGACGTTGACCGCCCGCTGCCGTCCCCCCACCAGGATCACCGCCCCCACCCCGGAAATGGTCTCCAAATCCTCCTTGATCTGCTTGCGGGCGATCTCGGTGATCTCCTGCATGGGCCGGCGGCCGGACACGGCGATCGTCATCACCGGCATGGCGTTCAGGTCCATCTTGTCGATGATCGGCGGGTCGGTGCCCACCGGGAGTTTGGCCGAGATCGTGGAGATCTTGTCGCGGACCTCCTGGGCCGCCACGTCCCGGTTCTTTTCGATGAAAAACTGCACCACAATCATGGAGATGCCTTCCTTGGTCGTGGAACGCAGCTCGTCGATGCCGGAGACGGTGTTGATGATCTCCTCCAGGGGCTTGGTGACGCTCGTCTCCATCTCCTCCACGCTCGCTCCCTTGAGCGTCGTCGTCACCATGACGATGGGGAACTCGACGTTCGGGAACAGGTCCACGCCGAGGGTCACGTAGGCAATGATGCCCAACACGAGCGGCGCGGAAACCAACATCACCGTGAATACCGGCCGCTTTATGCAAAGATCCCAAATGCTCATGGCTCGCTCTCAACACAACTCCGCTGGCTCGTTTAGCCGTCGCCGGCACGGCGACGAACGCGTTTCTCCAGGCCGACGTGCCGTCGGCCGCTAAACCGGATGCTGCACTCTCGTTCTGAGCATCAATCGCGGGGCTCAGCCGCGCCAGCCCTCGTCGGGCCGCTCGTGGCCCGGGGCTGGCGGATGGTAACCGGTGCGCCGTCGGCCAACTGGCTCTGGCCGCTGGTCACCACCGGGGTGCCCCGCGCAATCTCTTTCAGGTCGGGACGCAACAGCTCGACCCAGCCCCGCCCTTCCACCCCGGGGGTTACCAGCACGACCCGGGCCTTCCCGTCCCGCACCACGAAGACCTTCGTCGTGCCCGCAAACGACACCACCGACTCCAGCGGCACGGTACAAGCTTCCGGGTCGACACGGGTGAGCACTTCGCCTTCGGCGAAGCCGCCGGGCCGAAGCTCGCGGACGGGATTGGCCACCAGCGCCTCGACCTGGAACGTCCGGTTCGCCGGGTCGACGGCCGGACTCATCCGCGCGATCGTCCCCTCGAAGACCCGGCCGGGATAGGCCTCCACTTGGATTTGGACTTTCTGGCCCACCTTCACCTCGCCCAGGAATCGCTCCGGCACGGCGGCATTCATCTTCAGCACCGTGTCCATCACCAGTTGGAACACTGCGGCCGCGGCGCCGGCCGAGTCCTTAACCAGCTCGCCTTCCGTGACCTTGCGCAGCGCGACGGAGTATTCGGCCTTTCCCGGCATCCCCACCCGCCGCGTGGGCTTGGGCACCAGCACTTCCGTGTCGCGGAGTTTCTCCGCGGCGATCTGCAGCAAGACCAGCCGGTGCTTGATTCCCGCCAGCACCGCCCGGGAATCCATCTCCGCCTGCTCGCGGTTGTTGCCGGCCACCACGAACAAAGTCTGTTGCTCTTCAAACACTTCCTGGTTCATCACCTTCTGCTCTCGCAGCAGCTTGGCCCGCTCGTACCTCTTGCGCGCATTGTCTTCCTGTTCCCGGGCGCGGCGCACGGGCGGCAAGCTGTTGATGTCGAACCGGCCCTGCATCCGCCGAACCTCGCCGACCAAGGCGTCAACTTTCTCGGGGGTGAGATCCTCGATCACGGGCACCGGCAGGCCGATCCTCGCCGCGTCCAGCTCCAGCGCCCGCCAGGCCTCCTCTAGCGAAAGCCTGTAATCGGTCGGATCGATCTTCAGCAGGACCTCGCCGGGCTGGACGATGTCGCCCACGTCGTGACGCAGTTCCACCACCCGCCCGGACACCTCGGCCGTTACGGTTACCTCGTCATAGCCCACGAAGGTGCCCACGACGTGCACCGTCCTCTGGATTGGCCGCAGGCTCACCGGGGCAACCGTCACCGTAACGGGGTCCCGGTCCGTCGAGGCCTCCGCCGGCAACGGAGCCGCTTGGCCCGATCCCGCGGCGGCGGAGTCCGCGGAAGTGTAAAACCCCCGCGTGAGAAAAATGGCCACCACGCCCACCACCAAGATGACGCCCAGCACTCCCCACGGCCTCGTTGCGAAGTGTCGCATAGTGATCGCAGACTCCCTTAATGACCGTGTATGAGTCTAGGAATTCACGAATCGGCGGGGGAAGCAGTGGCACCGGCGTCTCGCCGGTGTTGTCCGGCTATTATGTACCCCCCTTGTCTTCCACCGGCGAGACGCCGGTGCCACTTACCTCCTGGAATTGTGCAACTCCACTCAGTTCACCCGCTGGACCGATCCGGGACTTGCCGCCTCTCGCGCCTGGCGTTCGGATTCGCTCAGAATCCCCAGGAAGAAAAGGTCCATAACGTCCTTCGCCTGCTGGGCGGGGGACGGGCGGCGCCCCGTGAAGTAGTTGGTAAACATCGTCCCGTAGACCAGGTCGTTCATCACGTCCGCCGCCCGCTCGACGGGAATGTCCCGCATTCGGCCTTCGGCGATGAGCCTGCGGAACAGCACCCGCACCCGCTCCACGGTGGCGTCCCGATGCTGGAAATACGTGGGCTTCTCCCGATCTTTGAACTGTGCGCGCTCCTGGATCAACAACTCCACCGACTCGGGGTGCTCCGCGAAAAACGCCAGATACGTCTCAATCGCCTTGGCGATCCGCTGCAACGGGTCGTCGATCTCTGCCACCTGGGCCTCGATCGTCTCCCGCAGCAGCCACATCATGCGGTCGACTGCCGCCAGGAAGAGCTGTCGTTTGGTAGGGAAATAGCGGTAGATGGTCCCCTTGCCCACCTGCAGCAGGTCGGCCAGGGCCTGGGTCGTGGTATCTGAATACCCGTCCCGCGCGAAGAGCTTGGCCGCGGCCCCCAGAATCTCTTCCTGACGGCGCAGGCTCAGCAATTCGTTCCGAGGCCGGCCAACTCCCCTGCTTGCCAAAAGCTCTTGCCCAGCGCCCATTCGCTATTCTCCCCAGTAAATCGGGGACGGACCAGTCAGTCATGATATTCTAGGACCAATTCGGGTAGAGGCATATCCTTAAATAGTCTATGCCGGCTACCACCATCAAGAAGGGTTAGCCAGGCTTGAGCGGCAGGCTCGTGAACCATGCCCCGCTTCCAAAAAGGGCCCGCGCTGCAATTCGACCGCCGCTTTTCCAGCCTTCCCCCCACAATGGGTTGGTATCGAATATGACAAGAGTCTTGCCAGTTTTTCGTAGGGAACGCTTGCACTTT
>Ga0315291_10002472_pt1 | contig 24238 bp, 37 predicted proteins | sample YL17G12_20_MG_FD_203070 | JGI IMG/M metagenome (GOLD analysis project Ga0315291, IMG submission 203070) | Sediment microbial communities from Yellowstone Lake, YNP, Wyoming, USA - YL17G12_20 | ecosystem: Environmental > Aquatic > Freshwater > Lake > Sediment | place: USA: Wyoming | collected... | reverse complement strand
AGCATGCGCAAGGGCGTATTGGTAAGTTTTTTGAGGGATCATGGGCCGACCCCTGGCTGCCCTGACTGATTGCTCTTGGCGCCTGCTACCAGTCCTGTGACCCCCATTTGAGGATCTCCTTTTTGTTCCGCACCTGGGGGGACTTCGAAAACGGAATTATAAGATAAGGACATTCTAGGACCACCAAAAATCTGTTGGTAGAAAACCTTATTCTTACCAGAAGGTGATTCAAACATCCACAATGGTGTCCTGACGCAATGGAGCCCTACTGAGATCGTTCCTGCCCGTAGGCTAGGAATATTGAGTCTGACGTTGTTTATCTTCCCCATTCGTTCCCTAGTTATATGGTGGAGAGGGCGATTGGGACGAATAAAGGGACGGTAAGTAAAATTGAGGGATAATTTGTTAGCATCCGCGAGGCGTTTCTGAAACTCTAATACCGCAAGGTTGTATAGAGCTGGTAACTCGCTAACTCCATAAAACGTCTTACTTGCAACCTTTACCCCTACCTTAGCGGCAATTGTATTGCTAACAAAAACTTGACGCATTGCGCCTTCTGCTCCAATCGCTTGCCCTATGTTTTTTACAGCTTGTTGCGCGCCCTGTTGTGCAAAATCTGCTGAAACTCCATCTGCTTCTAACCCTGAGATCATTTCCCCACCTTCGTCCGAAATGTCCTCGCTCTCAGCATGTTTATCTACCTCGTATAAACTTTTATTATTTCCAAAATTTTCTGGATAAAAATCATACATGGGAAATTCAAAAATCATGTCCCCGTTGCCAGAGATCGTCCATTCGTAGTCCAATTGTGAGCACACTTGAGATAAAAGCGCGTGGCGATTAGTCCATTCGGGGGAAACTACTATATTGCTAGAGCCTTGAGTTGTATTACTAATAGCATTCGTAATATTAAGACCATCGGCAGGGATTAGGAAATGAACATAACCCCTTAAGGGGGAATGATCTCCATTCCAAAAAGATCCACGACCTACCTCATTGCACTTGGACTCAGACCAAAATCCATTGCTACTTTTCATGCCAGGATCATACCCGAACAAACAAATGTCATCCCAATCTCCTAAATCAGTAACGAAAGGTTGTCCCGCAGAATTCAAAGCGCTCTGGTTTCCCTCAGCGGCATACCGTACAACTTTACCTGGCTGAAAAAGTCCAATCCCAAAACTGCCGGGCGTGGTCATGAAATTTACGTCACCCTTTTTCTCAAACTTAGGCGGCGTTCCATTATAAACAGGGTTATTGCCGTTTACCCAGTTCGTAGCGCCGGTGGTGATTAAAGAAACGGTATCGACGAACGTTTTATTTGCGAAGACATTGGAAGTCGAAGCCTTCTGTTGCGGGAACAAATCTTTGAAGAATCCCGCCTCATTGGAATCAAAAACAATGTTCTGCCGACGTTGCTCGGGTGTTAAGGTTTTCCATAACTCACTTTGGTAGGGATTTACGTCAATCCGCATTCCTTGCAGGGTAGATTTGATGTCGTAACCCATGATGTGGACCGAACTATCTCCGTCTACAAAATTAGTAGAAAACGGATGATTCTCTACCGTCCCTGTAAATGCAGGGAACCATCTATCAGCCCCAGCGGGATCGTAAGGATTTTTGATGAAAACTTTGATCGTATCGAATTTTGTAAAAATGCAGGAACCTGGCCCGAACGAATACCGTTCCAGCCAATCCTGTTTTGTCCTAGCCTCTAACTCGGATGCTGCGAATTCTGGTGAAAAAGGTATTGTGGTAGCGCGGGCCTCTCCTGTGAATTTGGAGGCTACTGTAATATTGTTATTCAAAGAGAATTGTACGGTGTACTGCCGCTTATTGAGCCAAATATTTTTTTTAGGGGTTTCAGTATAGCGATCATTCGTATTTCGCCATACGCCCTCCAAATTTTCTACAGTTATAATCCACTGATCGAATGGGTTGGTAAGCGTAATGTCTACTGAACCTTGCCCATTTCGATCTTGATAGGAGATCGTCAGATCTTTGACATACGCAGAAATTTCAACCCCAGCGACGTAAATCAGATAGTCGTAAAGGAGTACCTGCCGTTGCTGTTCTACAAAATTAATTATTCCTGCCATCCCTTACCTTTTACTGATTCGCTTGCAGATAAACCAATAACGCAGCAGACATCATCACGGCTGGAATGTTGTTTCTTTGGGAGTCCGCTACGTTCACCACCACGTAGCTGATGGAATCATAAACTAATTCCACAGCGGTTCCATCTGAAATGGGGGAGACCCCGTCATTCAACGAAACGATGCCCAGATTTGGGTCCACGACGCTATTAACGGTGAACGGTACTCCAAGCGTGCTGAACGCCGCAACGTTGCCGTCCATAAGGATCGGATGGCTTGCCGTTACGGTGCCCCCCGCCGCTATAAGTGATTCAACCCTAATCGCAACCTGTTGGCCGTCAGTTAGGATTTTAAACTGGAACCCATTGGAATCGATATACTCATGACCTGGGTCATCCTGTCCTGGGAAATAGCTCAAACCCAAAATGACGCGATAGAACTCATCCAGCCTTACGTCAGCCGCAACGACAGGGATGTTCTCATACCGTATCAAAATCGGCGCAGATAAAGCTGGATCAAGCCCTGCAACCAAGGAATTGAAAGTGGATGCCGCGATCATTACGATCGCAGGGAAACTAGCAGAAGGCGGTGCGTCCGTATAAGAGATCGTGTAGATGGCGCTAGGATGAGTTGCCGCGTTACGTGCTGCCTCTACGAATCTATAGGGACGCGTAAGGTCAATCAACTGCATCGCGAACTCATTATTTGGAACGATATAAAACGGTTGGTTGTTCGGATTTAGCCCAGGCATGATTGGTATCTCCTGTTCAAATAATAACTCAGATCAAGGATCTCACGCGGTGCTGCTGACTCCGCTACCGTTGTTCCCTGCTTCCCCTGCTAGTAAACTACCGTTTGATTCAGATTGCCATTGGCCTATGAGGGACTCGTAGTTATAAATAGACGGGGTACTTTGGTAGACCGTAAAAGTTGCCCGCCACCCGGTCACTTGAAACGGAGAATTTGAATCATCCGTGAAGGAGAGGACCGCTTGAGGGTCGAAGAACCCAGACAAAACAACCGAAGGAAAAATATAGGAACTGTATAGGATGTGGATCAAGTTCGCTTGACCATTTTTAGCAAGTTTTTGCTGATCGACCAGTTTCAAAAATTGATAGAAGTTGAGCAATCCGCTGGAGGGCTGAGTTGGAACTTGAGGACGCCCACTTGGCCCCAATACGTTGCTACCATCCACCCGAGTTCTCTTGGTGCCGGATCCTACCTTTGTTGCATCTGCAGATTGGGGCAGGATATTACCCGATTGGAATTCGAACGTCAGCTTAGGGTCATCGTAGTCGGTGCCACGTGTACGATCGCGCCAGACGTGCAGGACCGTACCTGACTTGTTCTTCGTTTCGGAAGCACGTTGGTTGGCAGACCAAGAAACTGATTTAGGGTTCGTGACCCAAATGATTGAAGAGCCACCGGTTGGTTTTCCTTGGGAAGCCGTTGTGGAGGGTTGATTGGTCGTCAAATCTTCGAAAGTGGCGAATACCCAAGGCTTACGGACGACTCCGTAAATATTTCCACCCGTATTAGTGGTCGAGGATCTTAGAAGTGTCTGTGCCTGCGCCCTTTGAATCAGCGTATTGGCAGGGTTAAAAAACTCTGCCCCTGGCACCACTTGAAAAAACCGATTCGGCAAAGGCGAAATGGAAGCCTCACTCGACACCCTTCCTTGCGCTATGGACTTTGAGATATCTTGAGGCTGGATAGACGCTGGTTTTGGATTTAAGGGATTGGTTGCCATATTAGAAAATAATCCTATGAGATTTAGTAAAATACTCTTACCGCAATTATGCGGATATCAGGAGACTCTCATGCCTACTAAAAAAACCAAAACTAAGAAGAAAACATCCACGATCGCTACCGTTACGAAGACCACCAAAAAGGCTGCCCCGAAGAAAACCCTCGCCAAAAAGCGTGCGCCAAAGACTACTACTGTTTACGCTGAATGAACCGTTGCCCCGAGCCGATAGCTCGGGGCTTTTACAAATCCTTCTCCAAAGACTCTACGCTTAGATTCCTAGCCAGGACCCTCACATATTCATCTGGTTTACGCAGTATTTTCCGCCACATGCTACTTAAACAAGATGGTTGCACTGCTACGATCATGTATTCCTTGGATAGTTGAACGCTTTGTTCATCTGAAATGATCCCATCCGCAGCAAGCTGGCGTAAAGTCATGTCCTTACCCAGATTTAATTCATCCGTGAGTCCTTCTGCCGAAATGTTCCATGCCTTCATACGTTGCTATCCCTCTCTGCGATAACTCTTTTGCCAACCTTCTGAATAGCCTCTTCCAAAATCTGCTGAACTCTCTGGTGCGTCACATCCAGCGCCAGCGCAATTTCCACGCCCCTTAACCCAAACTGAATACTCAGGACAAAGCAGGCTCGCTCCTGCGACGTTAGTTTGACCCCATCGAGGGCTCGGATGACCGCCATGCCGTCGGAAGGAACTTCTCCTACCTGGATGCCCATGTGAGGATCTTCTTTGTCTGGGGACTCGTCGATGTGTTTCTGACTACGTTCCTTATACAGCCGCTCACGGCCCTTCTCAGTTTTGTAATCCCCATAGGTATCTTTTATATAAGTCTGGAAAGCCCAGCTCAGCTTAGTGGAAGGAAAGTGAATCGCTTGAATCAGCACGTGACTTGCGAAATCTTCTGCATCTTGTGCATATCCATGACGGCATGCGTAGCGAATGGCGGCACTCCTGAGTTTCTGCAACCGCTCTGGATCCACTGCATCAATATCTTTTTGATGATTCTTTGCGAGGCGCCGCCTGATCCCTTTGACCGTACTGACCGTCAATCCATACTTATTAGCAGTCGCTCGGCATCCATGCTCCTCCGAGTACTTGTAGATGCGCCTGGCTTCGGCGTAATCGCGCTGCCACGGCACCTGGGTCTTGAGTCCGAGTTTACGGAGCATCCAACGGACTTCGCCTTCAGAACGCCCTAGTGCGGCTGCAATGTGAGGGGTCGTCTTACTCTCGGTCAACTGCTTGAGTTGATCAATCTGCTCGGGCGTCCATGGCATCGTTAGAAGAATATCGTTCCGATTGAATCATAGTATTGGATAGGGCAATCCGCGAGAATTTCTTGGAATTCCTCAAGGGTGAATAGTTTACCGTATTCATCTTCAATAACTTTCTCAGGATCTTCATAGGCCCGTTGGCAACTGGGACATGAAATGCAACTCTCCAGAACAGTGGTTGCAAGAGTATTCGGATGAATTCCCCAACTGAAGCTGCAAACGCCACGAACTCCCGTGCGCTTCAAAGAACTTTGATTGAAGCCCAGTTCTTTCCCGATGGCGGAATCGTCGAGGCTTTCCTTAATGGGTTTGCTTCCACACTTGGGGCAAGTCTCGAACCAGGAGGATTTCCCCATATGCACCGCATCGTTTCCTGCGGCACAAAGCGTGATTTTGCAATCCCAACAATAGGACCCGGCGCCTGATCTTTTCCCTGCGTGAAATTTAGGATCGCGATCCCCATAGCGATGGAAGCCGCGAATATAGAAATTTGTGCCCATGCTACTCTTTTTCTTGAAGACTTGGCTTCATGTTTTTAAAGGGCGTTACCCAGAACAACGCATCTTTTGCGAGCATTCGCATCTGCTTACCTTCCGCTACTGGGAGTTTCGCTATCTTCTCAAGTGCCGTAATCGCGATCCTAGCGATTCGTAACGCTTCCTCCTCGTCTTTTGATTTAGGAAGAGAAGAAAGCAATTCAATCAAAGCACCTTGAGTTTTAATCGATTCCGCCATCGTGTGCCATAATTCTCGATGGCGGTTCTCTTGAATCTGAGAATCCTCAAGTCTGCGCTGCAGATCCGCAATCTTTTCTTCTGGGGTATCCTTGTCGGTTTCACTCATGATCTAAGCCAAGATACGAACTTCGTGACGGCAAAAATGGCCCCCATAAAAAGGATGGATAGAATCACGATATCCATAAAAAGCGAGGAGTTATCTAGTAAGTTGCGCCGCCTCTGTTCTACGAAACTTTGGTGTTCCTCTTCCTCAAATTCCACCGAGTCCTCACAAATAGGTTTGCTTGGCTCAACTGGGGAGATGACTGGGGGCGCTACCACAACTTCTGGAGCAGATACTATCTCTATGACTTCTTCAATAGGCCATACGACCTCTGGAATCGGAGCAGGTACCTCTATGGCTTCAATAGGCCGTGCTGGAGTCTTACCTTTTTTATCATGTTTTTTATGGTGCTTAGTCACTATCCCTCCTTGGAAAAAAAGAATGCCTTGATCATCGGTACCAAACTACCTTTCTTTTTTACCATTCCTTCTGCGGGAAGCATTGCGAATAAAATTCCATAGCATTTTTCACATAGTAAAAGGTTCCGCTGATAGCCATCTACTTTTAATTCGACCGTAGTCCAGTGGTGGGGGAAACTTCCACGGCTAAACGTTTCTTCTTCAGGGCAATTGTCGCACTCGTAGTGGTCTTGTGCCTTTTTCATTTTCCGAGTGCTCTTCTCATTTGCTGGAGTGGATGACCTTTCGGCATAGTTTCAACATTTACCCAAGCATTAATAGCTTTCCAGGCTGCTAGGATTCTCCTTCGCTGGTTTTTAGATCGATTCATTTTCTCTGTGTCGCAGTAGGTACAACTCTCATCAGAGGTTAAATCAATGTGGCGCTTACAGAAGTAGAAGGTCATGGGCGAAATATCCATAATGCAAAGCTAAGAAATGACAAAAATAAAGCCATCATCGATACATCCTGCCAGGTCAATGAATGCACGTTAGGTATCTCCTAGTTTTTGTTTCGGCTTCCAGTTTTCCATTTCAAAGCTGGATTTTCCATGCGCCTTTGCGCAAACAACGCAGACATAGCAGTTAGGGCAGTCGAACCACTCCTGTCCCTCGCGTTACGATATTCGCATTAGCCATGCGCTCATGCTGCATGCCGAATCTTAGTTCGGTCATTTTATTCACCACTTCGGTAGACGTTTCTTTTTTAAGCATTGTAGGCAATTTACTTTATTCCAATTAGATGTTCGGTACCACGCCCAGCTTTTATTATGAACTCCACATGCGGCGCCTGTGGCCCCATAATAGGAGTATTTCAATTTAACGGTCTTGTGAGTTTTCTTCATCTTTCTATTCCCATGGAACCGCTTGGCAACGGATCTCCTTCCAAGCGAACATCTTCCCACTCAGTCCAATTTTCTTCGGTATTGAAACTGAGAGGCGTTGCGGGTTGAATGACAGGACGATCATCACTCTTTGACCAACCGATTTCACAGCGAACTTGCCGCCATTGCAACGTGACGCGCCCGTTCTTGTTTAAAAATCGCAGATCAATCATGCCCGTTCTCCAGCCGCGCCAACACCTCTTTTAGGTTCTCATTTTGAGCGCGAAGAGCTATCGCTCTTTCAATCTCCAACACTTCGTTCGCCGCTGCCGTACAATCTTTATTTCCGTACTGGCGAAGGATCTCGACCTCGCGACGGAGCCACCAGATTTCTTCTACAAGTTGTCCCATTGCGGTCGCCAGCCTATCTTCCATCCTTAGCCTCTTTAACCTTCTTGGCATCTGCCATGCACTTCTCACAATAAATCATTGAGCCGTAATGGTCATTGATCTTGCACGTATAGATGCACAACACTTTCAACGCCTTCCCACAGTTGCAACAAAAGTAGCTATCTTCAGGGGTTTTTGTTTTACTCATCCGAGATACCGTCTCCTTCGATTACTTTCCAATCTCTATAGGCCAAGGTCCATGAACTTTCATGCCTTCCTCCTGGTTTTCCATCATGTGAGATTGTCACCGCTAGAATAGAATAATGCCCGATTGCCGTGATCTCAATGACAGTAGGGCCATACCCCTCATCACCTACTAAGCGAGTACCGGGTATCCATCCGTTCTTACGACACGTCTCGGCAGGCGTCATATCCGAAAATTTAGTTACACCACTCATCAGAAATACGCTTTGAACCCTTTCTGGATCGAGATCAAAAACCATTCCGGAAAATGGTGCCGATACTGGGAGAAAACACGGCTGAAGCCTGGATCTACCAAATAAGTCTCAGCGTGGTCTTCCTCTGAGCGAACCCCTCGCCCTGGAGCCTGCACGATCGTCATGGCGGTGCGGTACGCGTACCATTCTTTGTTCGCCGCCATCCTGGCCTCCACGACAGGATCGTTCATCGGAAGGTAAGGAACTTTTACCAAAACGACGAACCTGCACAGGGAGTCCTTGAGATCGACACCTTCCGTCATGCTAGGAGAGATCAGTACCGAATTGGGTTTTCGTGCATGCGTTTCCAGGCAGATCTTTTGCTCGGCAGCAGTTTTAGGGAATAGAAGACGTGAACCGTACTTGGCGTACAGCATCGATACCAGCGTCTCGGCATTCTTATACGTATGGGTGTGGATGATCCCGCGCTCGTCTGGATGTTGATCCAAGATCGCCCTAATGCGATCCGCTACGTTCTGCATCTCAGATTGGAGATTCTGGTAATTGAGTGGAGTGGCACCGAATCTCCAATAAAAGTGGACCTTCCGATTCTCTGCAGGAAACGGAGAGCCGACTGCAAACCAATCTAGTTCTTGTTCCGTCAAGCCTGTCATGGCTTCAAAACCCTTTTTTGATAGAAGAGTAGCGGACATAAACAGAACTGGAAATGTGAATTGCCTACGAAAAAGTTCATGAACTTTAAGGGGCCTAAGGTCCAGCTTATCCTTGGAGCAAGAAACGAACTCAATCCCATTGTTCAAATCCTTCACTACCTGCGCAGTCTTCTGTCCTAACAGTTCTAGTTTCCCGAGACGCTTTGGATCCCGAATCGCAACCGCTTTATTCTGTTCGATTTCAAATTCATTATTCGCGTCTTTCTTGAGTTTCTCCAAACCTTCTTTGATCGAATCAATATCGGTAAGATTTCTAAAATAAGATTCAAAAACAAACTGCATCCTAGACATATCTTCTGGAGAAATCAGGACTGCGGATTCAGAATCCAGCGCACTCTCGACCCCATGACCTTCATCGAAGATCATGAGTACGGGGGGTTGGAAGTCCGCCTTAAGCATCGTGAATGCCTTAGCGACGTTCAGGATTAGGATTGGAGCTACAAGGGCGGTGCGCTTAGCTTGATCGTACCCACAGTTGCGCGAACAGGCTTTAGGGAAGGATGCTTCTGGATTATAGATACGTCCACACTTGCTCTGCCCACATGTTTTTCCAGGATCGAGATGGCAAGGATAGTTATCAAGGCCCTTGAAAGAAAATGCGTACTTTTGAAAATCTCGATCATACTGATCTTGGAGTAGTTTGTTTTGGGTTACGATCCAGATTTGAGGGAAGGATCCTGCCCCGTCGGATTCATCTGAATCCCCATGGTCTCTGAGAAGATTTAAAACAGCGCGTGCAATCGTGATCGCCACGGGGGATTTTCCAGAATTATGGGTTACGGTGAAATCACCCATGAGATAAAGATGGTCCCCATCTAATTCAAATCCGAAATAATCATCCTCTGGAAGTGCCTCCAACTTAAATCCAGTGACCAGAACATCTTTAATCTGCTTTCTTTTTGAGGCTTGCTTCCTGGGTACACGGGTTGGGATAATGTCGCAACCGCCCGAAATACTTACTCGATGGTAAAGCCCTATCGCGCCTGTTTGACAGCCTTTTTCCTCTGCTGAAATGTAGGCTGCTAACCCTAAAGAACGTGCTAAAAATGTAACTCCCTCGGAAATCTGTTGTTTTATATTAATAAAATCAAAACAATTCTGTCCTAAATGTCCATCGGAATCCAAGAGACCTGCCAGTAACTCTAGGCGATCCTCGCGGCTCGCTGTTAAATACATTTCTGGTATATGCTTTCTACTGGAGACGCCTAGTTGACGCAACTTGTAGGTGAAAGGATTTTCCTTTTTTGGACCATTGGTCAATCTAATAGAGAAGCAACCATTTTTCTCCTGTTCCGTGAATCCTAATCCAAGAGATTGCCCGTACAGTTTCCATACATCTAAGATTTCAACGTCTGGTTTTGTTATCACAGGAGAGTTCATAGAGCCGTCTCCCAGCCATAATCCTAAAATATAAGGAGGAATAGGTAACGATGGATTCAAACCAAAATCAACTGATCCTGCCCTATATAACTTATTACAATGCTTGAATGTTTTTGATTTATTCAAATAATCTTTGATGCAGATATTCCTTACTACCAGTCGGGGCCCCTGACAGTCTTTACGTCGCTTCCTTCCCTGTGGGGATAAGTTAGTCACCCTATAGCTACTTTCTGTAGCCGTTTTTTTTAAGGAAAGAATATGACTCTCATTGACAACAAACGGTTCCCCCTTAATTGGAGTGACACGGTACATTGTCTCCCTACCTCGGTATAATCTTAGAACTTTTCTAGGGGTACTATCGGGTCCTAGCAAGCAATCTCCAACTTGGATATCTTCCACCGCTTTAATACTGCCCGAGGAAGTTAAAATTTTAGTACCGCGTGCATGGCATCCTGTCGGAGCGTCCAACCCCATGAAAAGAGGCTTAAATCCAGTGATAAACAAGCGTTCGATCCAGGGAGCAATGCGGTCAAATGCCTGTTCCTGCTCTGCGCGAGGTTTACTGAACGGAAAGCATTTCTGCAACTCGGCGCGAATTTCTTCCTGGGAAATTTCCATCTCAATTTCTTACGATGGAACTCTAGGGATAACCAGAATTCTCTCGCAGAAATTTATAAATATCAGAGATGTCTGCGTCAAAACTAGAATCCGTCCACGCACCCGCTCCCGAGGAAGCGTCTTCGTAACTTTCCAAAAGTCGCTTGAGCAACCTTCTAGCTTCCTTAAATTGTGTTAACGCCTCATCTCGTTCACGTTCCAATTCAATGATTTGTCTCGTCCGCTGATTTACGCGAACCTGCGTGGAGGTCCCTGCTTGTGAACAAATATGAAAACCGCACTCCGTGCAGTAAGGGGAATCGTCTTGCCATTCTGCTTTGCAAGCCTGGCAGTATTGCATACACAAACAATAACGCGCTATGCGTCAGTCAGTATTTTGCGGATTTGTTCTTTGCTCAAAGGTTCTAATCTAAAGAACCAAGAAACAAAATGGGCTTCGTAGCCCTTGAGATCACGACCTTGCTCATATTTTTACCCCACTCTTACAAGTATCCTGGCAAACGAAAAATCCTCCAGAAAAGGGCAATTCATTACCGACAATACTAAAGAGGTAGAAGTATTGGACGAAGACGGCCAGGTTACTTGGACTCTACCTAGATACGGTGTTTGGGGTGAAAAAGGTAAGAGAAAACCTGAAGTGCTTGAAACCTCAAACGATCTTAACTATCTGCAAGAAACGTATGGGCCAAATCTTCCTGTAATTATTACAAAATTATCTTAGACTTAGGCTGGTTCGCGTTCTTCCAAATTTCAAGATTATGCTCGTAGGTCGATACCATCTCGGGCGGCATCTCGCCGCCTTCTGTACCCAGTGGCTTGAGATAGAATTCATGAAACCCCTTCAAGAGAGCGGCCAGTGCGAACGGCCCCGTGCCGATCGGGATTCCTAGCGGCATCGGCTCATTGATGACGGCTTCAGGATCTTCCTCGGGAGGTTTTGCAAAACTAAAAATAGTAATTTCTTCAACGCCTTGTTTTGGAAAACGGTTGTTCATTTTTTCTCCTTAGAAGAAGTAAAGGGACTAAAAGCACCTCGAATAATAAACGCTAACAACATCAATCGCGTACAATCCCAAAAAGGGATGTAACGCCAGATTGCAGGCAAAAATGTAAAATAGACCGGTGCCAGCCCGTTCCAAAGAAAATAGAAAGGGATCGCGATGAACATTGCGATCGCGGCGCCTGCCATCAATAAGAAAATTGGACTGAATAGAAGTACAATAAATGCCATGATACCCTCGTTAGATTCTTTTACCAAAGTGAGCACGCCATTCTGGACTTACTCCACACTCAATACAATCGGAGCCGTCTATCGATTGACAGTTCTTACAACATTTCTTCGAGCACTTTTTACAATCCCGAATCGGTTCATCCGTGAAAAGTTTACAAGATGGGCAAATAAGGAATTCTCCATCCGCAGAATTCAAATCTAAAATATTATCCGCAATCTCCTGCGCTAATTGCTCATGGGTTTTCTTGCTCATTCAACCGTCTCCTCATACTCGCGCCTCTCTGGAAGCACTTCCAGTATCGTGCCTTTATCTACCGTCCAATAAGCATCGAATGTACCGTCGGATGCCGCTTCCGAATGCGAGATCACGATTACTGTATCGGCACGTTTTCTCAACTCTGGTAACGTGTATTGAACAAAATCTTGTTTACGGTCAGCGTCAAAATGTGCCTCCAGCTCGTCGATAATCTTAACGCTCGTCCTCCTATCGGGAGGCAACAGATCGTCCAGAGCGAACAGGAACGCAAGCGACAGCGCCCCCTGCTCCCCACCTGACATGAACTTCACATCGTAGGGAGTACAGCCGTTCTTACTCGTCATGATATCGATCCCGTCGTCCACGTCGATCGTGAAACGATGTTCAGGAAGCTGGCGAATCGTATGGGCCAAAAGGGCCTCTTCCAAGTAGTTGGAAAACTTCTGAAGCATCCCTTTGCGGAGACTTCCAGCTTTGCCAAAACCTTTAGTCAGTAGGCTGTACTTGGTCTTCTCACTTTGGAGATAGTTCTTGGACTCAATAGAGTTTCCAAGGCATTTGATATCCTCTGTCAATTTTTTGACTTCCTCAATCTCGCGGAGAGATTGCCCCAACTTTACTTGAAAATCATTCTGCTCAGTCTTGAACATATTGATTTTATTGGACATATCCTTAGAGTCCTGCAGTTCCTTCAATTCCCCTTCAATCTGTGCAATCTCTTGAGTTTGTCGGATCTTTGTTTGAAGTGCCAGAATATCTGGTGCGACCGAAACGCCTTCCGCGATCTCTGACAGATCGTGCTCGATCCGAGTTTTGGTTTCCACGTAGCGGACGTAGCTTTCCTTCTGCTTAGCGAGCCGCTGGTAACTCACCTTGCGTTGATACTGCTCACGAGTCGAAATCAAACCAGGGAGCCTCTCCACTTGCTTCTTAACGGCCTGCTCCTTCTGATACCGTTCTTCCAGGGCCTGGACCGCCTGATACCGCTTCTTCGTCTTGTAGCGCTCAACAGAAGCCTCCAGGGAGGGAATTTCACCCGTCTCATCAGGACCGAGTGCATCATGAGCAGCCCACGCCGCGTCTTGAGACTTCAGATCCTCTAAAATCTTTTTGGTCTTTCTATGCGCCTCTAGGATGGCTTCGAGTTCTTCTTTCTTTTGTATCAATTCTTCCGCACGGTGCTGCACGTCAAGATGCGTCCCGCAACGATCACATTCCGCTCCACCAAACTCCAGATGCTTAATGACCTTTCCCAAGTCAGCACCTTCTAGGAAAAGATTGAGCGCCCGCTCTTCGTACATTTTAATTCTCTCAGGAGCAGGGCGCACAAAATCTGGAGGAGACGGGCGTTCTCTTAATTTCTTAAGGCGTTGCCGCGTCATGAACTCGTCAAGATCTGGGGATGCCAGGACCTCCTCAAAGTCTTCTGGAATCTCAGGGGGCGCCAGATTACAAATACCCAGACTCGCTTCCTCTAGCGCCAGGATCTCCTGCGTTAGGGCTACCTCATTCTGATCGGGGGTTTCTAAGATTTGTTCGTAATCTGACGGGATCTTTGGGTTCAGTATGACGGGAAGCGCTTGAAGTTCTGTTTCAAGTTTCTGTCTACGGTTAACCCCGGCGCGATAAGCAGCTTCTTGTTGCTGAAGGTTTTCAAGCTCGACTTGAAATTCACCCAACGAATCGGTCGAATACAAAACGCTTTTAATGGATAACTGATGCTCCAACAACTTCCTGCGATCAAAGGCGGCTTGTTTGATCGTTAGTCCTTGGAGTTGTTGTTCAAGAAAGGTAATGGCGTCACGACAATCCTTAACAACATCCTCTGCCCGTTCGGAAGAACGATCTTTCAGAAGTCCAATCTTGATCGAATATTCCTGCTTTTCCCGATCTAGATCCGCCAATTGCTGATCAAACGATATGGATTTGGTTTTGCAATATTCATGAAGCGTATCGAGGGGGAGTAGATTGAAGAGTGCCGACAGATAGGATTGTCTTGCTGAGCGCGTCCCGTTGATGAGCGTGTGGGACGTAGACTGCGCCAGGTAGACGTAGCCGTACCATTCCTCAAGCGTCCAGCCCATCGTCTGCTTGATCAGCGTGAGCGTATCGGGGTCTTTATGGAGCGAGATATCTTTGCCGTCTCGATAGAGCGAAACCCCGCTTCCGTAAGGTGTACCGCTCGGGGAAAGGGTTTTGGATTTAACCGCATGTGCTGCCGTATAGATTGAATTGTTTTTCTGGAAAGTAGATTCGATCAGGAAGTCTTTTACATCCTCATCGTGTTGGAAGTCTGCTTTCTTGGCCCCATTGGGCGATGCGCCGTAATGCGTTTGAGTGAAGAGATGCCACGCGGTACTCTTCCCAGATCCGTTCGGACCCATCATGCGAACGAGCCCTCGCTTACGTAACGAAAGATCAAAATTGAAACCAGCGGCATTCGTGACTCTGAAACGTTCAAAGATGAGCATCGCAAGTTGATACAAACCCTACGGAGGGCTGTCCATATTTAATTCCGTATGGTAAGGATTTTTGATCATGAAAGAAAATCTCCGTAATCCATTTTTTAAGGATCGTTCCCCTGGTCCTGAGAAATCAATCTCCTTGCAGCAGATGCTGAATCTCGCGCTGGGTTACCGCCCCTGCGGCGGGTCAAAGCGCCTCAAGAATGCCATTACGGTTTGTAACGGGCGCCTGTACGTGGGGGATCAAATGCTCTGGGATGGCGATCTTAATATTTATGAGAAGAGATTCTTGATCGAGCACATCGCATCTTTCTTCTCCGTAAAGATCGATCTACTTCAGGAATCTGGGGAGTGTGTTGTCTGGACAAGCGAGTTCCCTCATCTCTGGAGCTGCTGGCCTGCACCTTCTGGTAACTCGATGCCTATCGAGGCCGCTTACCCGGCAATTGATGCTGAGTGCCGTAAGCAGCAAAAACAATGGATGATCGACCATGGGTTGGCGAAACCTCCTACTAAGGCTAAGAAAAAGAAAACTACTGTGAAGTCTAAGCGTTAATCCTCCGTTGCTTTATCCGTAAAGTACATGTACCCTTATCAGTAAGGAGATCACAGTGCTTCCAAAAATATTTCTGCTCGTTCTGATTTCGGGCTCGTTGAGTGCATGCGGAGACAAGGCTGGAAAAGATCCGTCTAAGAAAGAAATTAGCTATTGTATCATGCTGCCCAGCATCCGTGAAATATGTTGCCAACAATACGACTCTCACGACGATATCCACAAAGTACCCATACTTCGAGACTGCACCAATGGTGCTCCAGAAGTAATCAATCCCGTAAATGTTTATATCCGTAGGAGATAATATTGCGCGGTAAGTCATGTGCTGATCTTTGGTAAACCCGTAATAGGAGATTCCAGTATGACCTTAGAAAAAGTAAAAACAGCAAAGAAACGGGCAACGAAGACGAAACAGATCTCTTTCAAAAGATTATTTTCGGTACCTCATTTTGTTGAGCGTAAAACTCAACGAACCTTCAGCAACGGTTGGTTTGCGCAGCTCCTGGACCGCCAGATCGAACTGCATGCTCAACTCTCGCCTTATTTGCTCCAGTTGATCCTAGAAGATCTGGATGCTCGCAATTTCCTAACGAAAGCCCAGAGTAAATCTTGGAAAAATTATGAACCCAAGAAGTTCCTCCGTCGTAAGTTCATGAAGAATAAAAATAGGCTCCGTTTTGAATTATCGTTCCCTACTCAATTAAAATGGGTAGCAGATGTTCTGACTGAATTCGAAGATAAGGGGCATATTCACAATCAATCGAACTACATCTGGGATGTTTTGATCCGTAATGAATTGCGGGAATTCATTCATGCGAAGTATGAAGATGATGCCGTGCGTGAGATTAAGTTTTCACTTTGGATGGGTGAATGGGAAACGCACTGCACGGAGTTCAATAGAATGAGATTTGATTGTGAAAAAATTCACCCAATTAAAAAAGAAATAACTGCGCAAAAAGCTGCATAAAACATTTGCAATGCCGGGAAAGTCTCTGTAAGGTTGCGGACTAAACACTCAACAGGAACTTTCGCGACTTCCCCTCACACCAAGTAGCTGGAGATCCCGTTGAGTGTTTTCTCATCTAATCTCCCTTGCATATCCTTAATCTTTGTATAAATTTCACTCATGAAAAATATTGCGGTAGAACATTTCGGAACGCCATCTGAGATCTTCATGATGGAACCTGCCCTTGAGGCATTGCATTACACATACCCTAGGCATCAGATCACGGTCTACGGAACGGTACCTCTTCAAGAAGTTCAACCCCTCTTTGAGGGGCACCCTCTAGGATTTCGATATCTCGAATATTCAAAATATTATGACGATACTCATGATCTCATCTTTACTTTAGATGGCTACGCTAAACTTCGGCCCCACTTAGTTCACCAATATGCCTATCGTTTTGGGGTTCATTTACTTCGGGATACGCCTTCCCTTGGAAATTACCGCCACACCCATTCTCTGGTGGCTAAGGCGGCTGTGACGGACATCCTCGATCCTGCGGTGGTATTGGCTTTCCCCGCCACGTGGAACTTGTACACACTTCATCCCGACTACATACTTCCCTTGAAGATTGAAATTATAAAAAAGGCCGAGATCTTCGTTGGTTCTGATCCTCTGAATCTTCAGATTGCTCACGCAGCAGGGGTACGAAAAATCATCGGGGTTTATCCTGACGGCATAGATCATCGCCTCACTTCCTACCCAGGGATGCAAATCGTACAAGGGGCGAATTCAGAGCGCCAACTGCGCCATGCGATCATTACGGCAGTGGAGGAGGAAAAATATCCCGCTTTCCTTAACCAAGGTAACGCATGCGATTTCATCAAGAACACGGCGCTTCAATATTGCCGTGGATATGGATTGGATGTTGGATCGAACCGCAAGGAGTGGGCGCTACCAGGCGCCCTCCCTTCTGATGCAGATTCGCGGAAGTTCGACCAGGGGCCGTTCGATTATATCTTCAGCTCCCATTGCTTGGAACACATCAAGGAATGGGAAAAGGAACTTCAGATTTGGGATAAAGCCTTACGACCTGGGGGCGTCATGTTCCTCTACTGTCCTCATCCCGCGATGGAGATGTGGCATCCTGAAGGGGATTGGGTGAAAGGGGGGTGGCACGTTCACTCTCCTGAACCAGTCGAATTGGTCCTACATCTGAATCAGCACACGAACCTCAAGGTCGAGAGGTACACGACCTACCCTGATCCAGCGTGGGGCTTCTATATTGTCGCCAGAAAAATTTAAGTTATTCTTTTTGTAATGACTTTTTAAAATTCACGGATAATTTGAAACGTGTGAGGGGGTGCATGCTGTGAAACAAAGTGTTTGGAATGGTGACGTTATTCTTGGGGCAAACCCAGAATGTGAAGTGTGCGGCAGGTCTCGACTTAAAGATGAAGATGGCAACATCTGCATCTGCGAAAACTGCGACCGAATTAAGACCAATTTAAGCTGCCTGAAGCGAGAATTGATGGAGCAGGCGGTGGATCGCGCCTACGAATTCAATCGCAGCAAGATTTGGTATTGAGAGTGGACCTAAAACATCAGCACTTGATGGTTAGGGCTTGGGTAAAAAATCCGCCTATGAAAGAGGCTGCTTTAGAATCTTGGTTCACGGAGTTGGTTGCCGACATTAAAATGAAAATGGTGATCCCCGCCCGAGCATCCTATGTCGAAGCTCCTGGCAATAGGGGGTTGACTGGCAGCGTTAACATCGAAACGAGTCACGCCGCTCTGCATTGCTGGGATGAGTCCTCTCCAGCCTTCATTCAGCTCGATGTTTATTCGTGCTCCTGTTTCGACGTGCAGACCGTTCTATCTAAATTGGATGAATACACATTGACTAAATATGAATACATCGTCATCGATCGCGGGGATGGCTTTAGAATCGTCGATAAGGGGAAAGCCACACTATGACCATTACAAAATTCATCGATTCGAACTTCAAGCACTTCAACGCCGCCACTCTCCGTGATGCCGCGATTGCCTATAAATCCCACATAGACTCTGGCGGTAAGATGATGGTCACGCTCGCGGGCGCGATGTCGTCTGGACAGCTCGGTATCAGCCTAGCTCCTATGATTAGAGAAGGTAAAGTTCATGCTATTTCTTGTACGGGGGCTAATCTTGAAGAATCATTATTCAGGCTTGTCGCAGGAAGTCACTATAAACGCATTCCTGACTACAGATACTTAACCAAAGAAGATGATTACAAACTCTGGCAAGAACATAACAATAGGGTTACCGATACAACCATACCTGAAACTGAAGCGATGAGAGTTTTGGAAGGGTTTTTAGATGATTCTTGGGGTCGTTCCAATAAAGATGGAGAGTCTCTTCTATGGCACGAACATTACTACAGGATCATTAAGGAAGGACATCTTGTTAAACATTATCAAGAAGACCCTCAAACTAGCTGGCTCATTGCCGCATGTGAAAAGAATTTACCTATCCTCGTTCCAGCGGCGGAAGATTCAACCACGGGAAATATGTTTGCCGGGAGAGTCCTTTTAGGAAAAATAAAAGCGTCTGTTGTTAAGTCCGGCATGGAATACATGGTGGATTGGATGAAAATGTTCCTGAAAGAAGCCGGAATTAATCCTGAAACAAAGAAAGTTGAATCCAAAGCCAATTCATGGGGAATGTTCCAAATTGGTGGAGGTACGTCTGGGGATGCGCCTATCTGCATAGTGCCTACCTTAAACCAAGATATGAGGGGTATTTTCCCTCCCGTACCACTTTGGGATTATTTCTGTCAAATTAGTGACAGTGTGACGAGCTATGGTGGTTATTCAGGCGCTACCCCAAATGAAAAAATTACTTGGGGGAAATTAAGGGTAGATACCCCCATGTTTGTCGTGGAGTCAGACGCTACTATATGCGCTCCTTTAATATTTGCTTACGTCATGGGCTTGTAAACAGGATTGAAAAAATGATCACTTCAGAAAAAGTTTCAATAAAAGAACAAGACCTTATAGAAACAGGGTGGGGTACTTTGGATTTAGAGAAAATGATGTCTTACGGGACTCTGGATCGTGATTTGGAACCTGGGTATGGAGGTGCCTCAGAACCTACCTCGTATCTCGCTTTCTTTGAAGGTAAATCTGGCGCCGTTTGATTACTCAAAATACCCAGAATCGTCGCCCTCGCCGAATCCTAACTTAGCCATCTTGTTACGGCTCTTTGTATTGTCCACCCAGATCTTCCAATCAGGGTGGGACTCTAATCGTTGGGCCATGGCCTGCTCTGCTTCTTGCTTCGTAGCGTGCTTGGAATCAACTTCCATGACGCCTGGGAAAGGAGGTTTGATCCAAACTTCCCAAAGTTTTTCAACATCGGCTTCTGCCGAGATCGCGGCTAGCATAGGGAAACGTGCCAGGGCGGCTGTGATCTGTTTTTTCTGATCTTCAGTTAGGTGTTTCATGATTTGATCGTATTTTTCAGATCGTTTCAATGCAGGGAGCCGATTGATCAATTTGACTAAATCCCCTTCTGCTAATTTTACTCGGATTGGATTGGCGGCTAACGCTTCCCCTAGGTCTTTGAGAAAGTTCTGGTGTGTCTCCCCTGACGCAGTAAGCGCATCTTGTAGCGCTTTGCCATAGGTCTCTACCTTATCGCTACTTAAAACCACGTCCACCATCTCTTTGATTCTATTCAGGTCCATACTTTAAAATAAGCAATTTTAAATTCAATTTACAATAGTTGACTTTATAGGTTAGTTATACTAACCTTACTGATATGACCCAAATCCCCTCTGGCTTCAAAGTATTCTGGAAACCCTACCCAGCAGTAAATCTGAAAGGTGGGCATTATATGGCAGAAGGTCCTGTCCCTGGGAACAAGTTCCTACTGGAGATTGAACAAATGCCTCCAGGCAAGCCACTCACATTTCAAGAAGCCATGAATCTCATGCATGCTGCTTATGCTCGTGCTGTCTTCGGATCCTCCTTCGGTCTAGTCTCAGACACGGAAAAAGGTCTCTACATAAGATATAACTTCGTCGAGTGGCTCCAAAGTCAAGGCTATCAGGTTATCCTCACTGGAGACGAATGGTGCCTCGTGGAGGACGTTCTAGAGCCTCCTGCCCCTCCTGTAGAGAAAGGTCCTGCCATCCAACTACAGATCAAGGTGGGAGGTCATGCCACATCTCTTATTACGCATCGTGAACGCCCGCCGATCCAACGGATTTTAGCAACTGGCCCCAAGCAGATCGAGATCCAATACGAAACGGGTGAGCGCGAAGGGGCGCACTTAATGGAAGCCGACAAGCCCTATTACTTGGTCGATGCGTTAGTTGCCGAGACCTTGGGTGGTAAACCATCTTCGATTAAACCTTACAAGTGGGTAGCATAATATGAGTCCAGCCATCTTTTTCCTCTCCGCAGCTTTATCCGCCACCATTTCACCCCAGCCCGTGGTTGATAATGGTCCTACCGTCGTAACGCTCTTCACGCTTGCGGATCTGTTCCCAGAATCCAAGCCAGAGCCCGTTGCTGCGGTCAAGGAAGAGAAAGTAGCCCCTGCAGCCCCTAAGCAGCCTGAACCTTCAGAGGAGACGGGGTCGTGATCAAAGGGAAAGCAGAAGCCATCTTCGGGCATGGAACCGTTTACCTCACGAAGCCTATGCCGGTTGAAAACGGTGTTGTGATCAAATTGGAATGCGGGACTCCCGAGCAAGTCGGAGGCGCTTTCAAAATAGAAAATGTTCTGGGAGATGATTCAATCGATCTTGTGTTCACTTCGAAAGAAAGCATTGATGTGTTGATCGATAAGCTGCAAACAGCCAAAGAAATGCTGGAAGCGCCGATCGACCCTAATGCGTTGTTATTTTAGACGGTGAGCGGCTTATTCTTCTGCGGGTTCTGCTTTTAACCCTAACGCCTTCAGTGCATCCGTATAGATGTGGGGGTTATTTAAATCCTCTGGATCGTACCCCTCCTCCGAGCACCAGTTATAGTAGTCTTCGCGTTCATGTTCCCATACATACTCTACACAGAGCAGAGCTGCGTTAGCGTCCCGGAAATTTTGACCTGCCAGAGCTATATCTGCAAGCGCAGGGTATTTTTTCTTATCGAGTTTCATAATTAAAAATAACTTTGTTTGCCTACGATGTGGGATTTGAACTCACGTTCCCGATCAAAATCGGGTCTTTGCCAGCTAGATGAATCGTAGGACTACACACCGATTAAAGTAATGTTGCGCCGAGCTTAGCACGACTTGCGCACCAAGCCAAAGAATCTTTCTTGCAATCCTTATCAAACCTCCTAATTTCTAAGGTGCGACTTCAACCCGAGGTCCTGTCGCAACCTCTTAGGAGATTCACATGTCAGCTTATTCACTTCCTGGTTATGCGCTCAGCGTTATCAATTCCAAAAACCAAATCATCCGCGAATCCAACCAAGACAACCTCCGTACCGCCTGTCTGGAATTCGGGGAGGAGTACCGCCTCAGGATCAAGAACAAGACCGACCGCCGCGCCTACTGCACTGTCCAAATCGACGGGATGGATGTCTCGCCTGGCGTCCGCTTCCTGCTCCAGCCCAAACAAACGCTCGATCTGGAGCGCTTCGTCCTAGACGGCGACCTGACCAAAGGCAAACGCTTTAAGTTCATCTCGCTCGAAGCGGGCACCCGTACAGGGGAGATTCAGGATCCGACCAATCCCTCGAACGGGTTGATCTCGGTCGTATTCTTGCCAGAATACGTGGCTTCTCATTTTTCATTCCAGCCCGTTAGTGCGCCGTCCTGGACGTTTCAAAGTATTCCGACTGTTTTTACGAATAGCGTCCTCCAGAGCGTCGTCAACGCGGGGGTGTTTAATACTAGCAACGAAACCCTAACCTTCACGTCAACTTCAGGGAGTCAATCTCCAAACAGTGATCGTCCTGTTCTGGAAAAATCTTCCGCAGGCGCGACCGTAGAAGGGTCAGATTCTAACCAGAGTTTCCGCACGGATATTTCCTGGTTCCCTACCGAATCACCCGTCACGATGATGATCCAACTGAAGGGGAAAGTTCAGACGATTCCGAAACCCAATTCTGAATGGGTAATCAACGAAAAAGGGAAGGTTTTTTATCGTGGAGAAGCGGTATCTTTAGATTCTTACAGGATACAGGAAGGAAAACTCCATCTTCATGGATTGCATCTTTCGGTGGGAGATTTTAGCTTCATAAAATGAAAAAATCGCGGAGTGGTTCGGCACCCCGCGATTCCTAATACCTCAGAACTTAAAATCTCAGAGGCAAACATTGACCCCTACCAATTGAGCTACCTGGGACAAATTTAATTACGCGTTGTGAAGCAGGCTCTGCATCTCTCTATTCTTCTCAGCAGAACTGCATCCCGATCAGGATTGTCCTGCATGCAGGACTGGCAGACCCAACGGGTTGGCTTATCTCGAAGCCTCAACTCTTCGATCTGATGCAAGGCTTCCGTGAGCGCGTCGTTGAGCGCCAAAGTCTGGCGGCACATGAGGGCGAAGGGACCAGAAACTTGCTCCCTCGGCTTGTCCATCTCGGTGAAATTTTCATAGAGTTTTCGTTCCTCTGGTAACAGAGGCCGCTTCTGGTCTCTGTCTATCATGAATTTTTCTCAGAGTGCTGTTTCACCAAGTTCTCGGTCAGAGACAAGTTAAATGCCTTAAGGGCTTCTAAAGGGTCTACTTCATCTTTCGGCTTAGCGACTTGATCATGCAGCGCCTCAAGTTGAGCCTGTATCATCTTTACTTTCGTCTGCAGATCCAGCGCCTGTTCACGCCGCTTGGGACTGAGTTCACTCGTCATTACCAATCTTTCCATCTTATTGATGAAAATATCCATTTCATTCATGGATTCTTGGATCTTTTCTAATTCATCCATGCAGTTTTTAAATTCTTCGTTTATCATGTGTCCGCCAATTTTACGTAAAGACGTGAGATCACTTCCTTCTGACCCCACGCGAGTTCAGGATAAGGTTTCTTAATACTCTTGATGAAAGACGTTTCGAAATCTGACCAGAAGGCTGGGTTCTCTTCGTAGGATCTTACGATGCCTTCCCACATCTCTTGCCCATTTTCGTGATCTGGAACCACTGTGGAGGTCATGCCTCTGCTCCAAAGTTTTTTACGACCAAGGGGGGAAGAGTTTCCGGTATTTTATTCTCCGAAGAACATATCCAACCTGTTTGAATCTGCTTGAGTTCGTATCCGTCCGTGCAACAGTACGCAGTCGTTACATTGACTTCGCAGCTCCAAGACTCCTTCACAGGGAGCGTATGGACAAAGTTTTCAATTTGAATGGGGCTTAAAGAAAAAGCAAGCAGCGCGAACATGGCTTAGATTCCTATCGAGTAAGAGTGTTAAACAACGAACGACTATCTTACGGAAATTAAAACTGTCCGCAACACTAATCTTCCGCCATAACCTCGCTTACGCGAATTTTTCGTGAATAGTCAGGATACCAGCTTTGGAGCGTCTGCTTTTTGTGCCAGGCATTTAGAACTTTTTGGAGCCCATCGATATCGAGAGAATCGGCTGCATCTTCCTGGAGATCGCTTAGGTGACCTTCCAGTAGATCGACGGCATCCAGCATTGCCAAACCTTTAACTGAACAAGGGAAGATCCACTCAGGGATTGCCGCATCGTGTTCGTCTACAAGGTCTTCCAACTGCTCCGAAACCCAATCGCAGAAATCACTGAGACTTGACCAATATTGTTCCCGCGACTCATCGTAGACAGGTCCCTTAAAAGCCCAAGGAGCTTCTATTTCGACCGCTTTCTCAGTTCGATCATTATCTGATTTCCATCGGTTACATGGCGAGCACAAAGGTCCTGTGTAACCGCGATCGATCTTGTTACCACAGGCGCAATACTTCTGAAGGCAACATTCCGTAGCCCGCATCTTCTGATCCGCCGTACCTTCTTCCCCATAGACCCAGCGGGTATGGAGCGTCCCGCATTCCCCACAAGTCCATATCTCGGATCCTTGGGTAGC
>Ga0315291_10002470_pt1 | contig 24251 bp, 21 predicted proteins | sample YL17G12_20_MG_FD_203070 | JGI IMG/M metagenome (GOLD analysis project Ga0315291, IMG submission 203070) | Sediment microbial communities from Yellowstone Lake, YNP, Wyoming, USA - YL17G12_20 | ecosystem: Environmental > Aquatic > Freshwater > Lake > Sediment | place: USA: Wyoming | collected... | reverse complement strand
AACCCATTTTTGTTAAGATTGTAGGTTTGACCCCTACTTCAGATAGTTTTCTTTCCAGATCTCGAAGACAAGCAGGGCCCAGAGCTGGTGGCTGTAGTTCTCCCGGCCGCCGAGGTGGGCCTTGATCATAGCCTGGATAGGCGCGGGCTTGAAAAGCCCTTCTTCACGGATCCGCTTTTCGCTTAGGGTGCCGAGGAGCATCTCCCGCAGGTCCGTCCTCAGCCAGTGCTTGATGGGGATGGAAAATCCTTCTTTCTTCCGGGTGATCGTTTCTCGGGGCAGGAGCCTTTCCATCGTTTTCTTGAAGATCCACTTGGTCTCGAGGCCGTGGAGCTTGAGCTTTCCCGGGAGCGTGAAGGCAAACTCCACCAGCTTATGGTCGATGAGCGGGACACGGGCTTCGATGGACGGCGCCATGCTCATCCGGTCCACCTTGACCAGGATGTCGTCGACGAGGTAGGTCTTGAGGTCGAGATAAAGTTCCCCGTTCGTCCGGTCGAAATCCTTCAGGCGGCCATAGAGCGATGCGAACGGCTCAACGTCCGTGAGATCGGGGATCCCGCCCATCTCTCGGACAAGCCCCTCGGAATATAGTTTTTCCTTGTCCTTTTCCGAGAGGAAGATCATCCAGCGCAAGTGGCGCATCGATGAAGGATTGTCGAAGGCCTGGACGTATCGGCGGAGCTTGTTCCACGTCCCTTTCTTTTGCGCCGAGGGCCGAAGCTTCCGGACGAACGCTCCGGCCGTCCTTCCGAGCGGAGCGGCCAGAGGAAGCCGGGCCAGCTTCTGCGCCTGGTAGTGCTCGTAGCCGCCGAAGACCTCGTCGCCGCCGTCGCCGGAAAGGATGACGGTCACGTGAGCGCGTGCCATCTTCGAGACGAGGTAGGTGGGGAATATGGAGAAGTCGCCGAACGGCTCGTCCAGGCGCCGGACAAGCATCTCCGTGAGCTCCAGGGCCTTGGGCTCGAGAACATATTCCTCATGCTCCGTCTCGAACTTCCGAGCGATCCGTCGGGCGTGCTCCAACTCGTTGTAGGACTGGTCCTTGAAGCCTATAGAGAAAGTCTTGAGGGGAGAGGCGCCGAGCTCTCGCATTAGGCCGACGATCGCCGAGGAATCGATCCCGCCGCTCAGGAAGGCCCCCAAAGGGACGTCGCTGATGAGCCTCAGCTTGACGGACTCCTTGAGCAGGGCGTAGAGTTCGTCCATGATGCCGGGAAGTTCCCGGGCCGTGACTGGGCGCGTCTTGCCTTTCCCGCCCTCAATGTCCCAGTATTTCCTGAGCTCGATCGCCCCGTCCTTGTACGTAAGAATGTGGCCGGCCGGGAGCTTGTGGATGCCCTTGAAGATGGACCAAGGCGCCGGAATGTATTCGAGGGTCAGGAAGAGGTCGAGCGCCCGCGGCTCGAGTTCGCGTTTGACTCCGGGGTGGACAATGACCGCCTTGAGCTCCGAGCCGAAGACGAGCGTCCCGTCTCTGAGGAGCGTGTAATAAAGCGGTTTGATGCCCAGCCTGTCCCGGACGATGACAAGCTTGCGACGCGGGCGGTCCCAGATGGCCGTAACGAACATCCCCCGGAGCCTGCCGACGAAATCCTCCCCCCATTCCTCGTAGGCGTGGACGACGGCTTCCGTGTCGGTCCGCGTCCGGAAAACATGGCCGCGCGCTTCCAGATCGCTCCTTAGCTCGGGGAAATTGTAAACCTCGCCGTTGTGGGCCGCCCATATCGTCAGGTCCTCGTTGGCCAGGGGCTGGTGCCCCCCCGCGAGGTCGATGATGCTCAGGCGCCGCGTCCCCAAGCCCACCCCGGCTTCGACGTGAGTCCCCTCGTCGTCAGGCCCCCGGTGGATGATTGTCCGGCACATGGAAGCCACGAGCTCGGAGGTGATGGGCCGGCCCTCGGCGCGGGCGGCGACCCCGCAGATGCCGCACATTACCGGACGCCCCCGGTGGGGACGAATTCGATCTCGAAGAAGACGCCGAGGTTTCGCCTTTCTGCGCTCTTCTCTTCCTCGAAATAGGGCCTGGAGTCTTTGGCGGCTCCGATCCTGACCCTGTGCAAGTAATTGGAAACGATTTTGAACCCTGTTTTGACCGGGAACTCGAGCGTCCCGCTCTCGCCCGGCTGGAGGACGAGCGTCCGCTTCCGGCCGTCGACCCGGACCGTGATCCGGTTGTCACGACGGGGGTTGTTCGTAAGGCGGAAGACGATCGCGCTCACCGGGAATTGGGTCTTGAGGATCATCTCCAGCGTCTTGTCCCCCCGCGTCCAAGTCCCACCGGCCTCCGACCGCCTATGGAAATTGTCATCCAGGAAGTAGGCCACCCCTTTGTTGGGGCCGACCCCGAAAGGGACGCGGAACCCGTCAGGGTTGGTGTTCGTCGGGTACTCGTTGTAAAGGGTCAACTCCAGGGGGAGAGCTTTGATCGGGAACCTCTTGGCGTGGGCGGCCGGGTTGGCCGACGATTGGAAGGGGATGAGGAGGATTTGAGCTATGAATACGGCGGCGAACGTCCAGGTCAAGGCGAGGTGCTTCGTCCGCGGTACGATCGGCGGCAGGAAGAAGAAGAGGGGGAAGATGTTTAAAAAGTAGCGGTTGGCCAAGGAGCCGCCGCCCCCACCGTAGTTCGTCGGCATGAAGACGATGTAGATGAGGATCTCGAGGATCAGAGCCGCGAAAAGGAGCCAGTGCTCGCGCCCGGCGCCGCGGCGACCTCGGAAGAAGAGATAGAGGAAGAGGAGCGCCGGAAAGAAATACCAGGCGAGGCCGGTGAACCGGCCAAAAAAGTAGTAGAAGATATTGAAAAAGATGAACTTGACGGGGATGAGCATCCTGGAGAAGTAGCCTTCGGAGGTCATGGGCCAACCGGTCGTATCGAACGTCACGCCTTCTTTCTCGAAAGGGAATTTGCTGTAGAAGGTCTTTCGCTCCCCGCCCATGAAGTTCCAGTCCGCAGTCAGAACGTAGTTCATCCCGAAGAGAAAGGCGGCGCTGGCCAGGAAGAAAAAGACGATGAGGACGGCCTTCTTGTATCTTTTCGCCAGGACGGCGCCAAGAAAGAGAGGCGCCATGAGGACGACGTTGGGCGGCTTGGAGAAGGTGGCGATCCCGGCTAGGAAAGCGGCCAGATAATCCGAGCCATCCGAGATCAGGAATCTTTTAACCCTGCCGGGCTTATCCTCCCCGGGGACCGGAGTGAGTTTTGCGGCCCGCAGTTTGTAGATCCAGAGGAAGGCGATGGCGAAGACCAGGCACATGTTGAAGAAGTCGGGCGAGATCCACACGTAATAGACCCAGGCTACCGAAGCGAAGAGAAATGTCAGGACGCCGAGGAGAGAGGGGATGGGCTCGTCAGAGAGGGAAAAATAGGCGAAACCCATGAGGAGGAGGAGGAGGAGCAGGATCGCGTGGAAGACGGGGAAACCGTTCATTCCGAAGACACGCACGAATGGCGCGGCAAAGAGAGAATAGGCCCAGGATTTGGCATAAAAGATCTTGCCGCTCGGGCTTTTCTTGAGGAAGATCCCTTGGGGACCGGTGTCGATGTCCCGGTAGTAGCGGACGAGGTCCTTTTTAGTGAATTCCAGATCGCCGTCATGGGCGATGCTCTGAGTCATGGCGAAATAGACGGCCTGGTCGGCGAAAAGGAAGTTCCGGTATGTCGCCGGGAGGTTGATGAACAGGGACAGGCCGAGGAAGAACGCGAAGATAAGCAGGATGGCCTGGACGGCGTGCTTTTTCCCGGTCATGACCTCTATGCAATAACACATCCCGCCATCGGGGTCAACGACTTCGGGGCCCCCAGGGGGTAGCCTTAACGGGTCACTCAGATTCCCCCCCCGTATCACCGGGAAGGGGCATTGACGGGGGGCCCCTTACGGTGCGAATCTCATCAAGGAAGAAAAATGAAGATTTCACTTGAAAAAGGGGATAAAAGGCTTTATTATGTTATTGTCGATAAGGGAAAGAATACTGGGAATAAGGAAGTTAGGCTGATGCGCAGGCGAACCGACAAAGAGGGTGGATTCTCGCTCATCGAGGTCCTCGTCACGATTTTCATCTTGGGTGCCGTCTGCATCACCCTCATAAGCGTCTTCATATACGGCTTCAACCTCCTGGCCAAGACCAAGCAGACGGCCGTCGTGACGCAAGTCGCCCAATTCGAGGTCGAGAAATACCGGAATATGGATTTCGCCAAGATAGGCGTCCCGCCGATAAGTGTCCCGCTGGGGACGACGACCAGCACGTTTCAAACACTCTTCAGCAATGATGAAACCAGTCCCTATTATTTCATGTTCAAGAAAGACGGCAGTGAGTACATCCCCTTTCTCCGGAACGGTCAGGAGACCATCGTGATCGAGGACGGCACTACGATCAACATGGATGAAAATATCAAAAAAATGACCGTGACGGTCGTCTGGGATTACCGAAACAGGACGATCGCCACCGGCGACCCCATGCGGAAGGACGTCGTCACGTATTTCTCTAAAGACGGAATCAACAGAAGATAAATGATGAAAATGCACGCCTCCATAAAAAGAGTCCGACAAGGAATGAGGAAGTCTTATCCCCGGGGCATGACCCTTATCGAGCTCCTGATCGTCGTGGCCATCTCGGCCGTGATTATGATCGCCCTGCTTGAGCTGTATATGACTGGGCAGAAATATTTCTTCAACCAGAATTCGCGGGCCGACACGATCGAAGAAAGCCGCATGCCCATGGCTTGGGTTTCTCGAGATATCCGGGGCGCTCAAAACATTGTTAACGGACCTATAACTGCTCATAATGGAGTCCAATATACCTCAGGTGCCAACACTCTTATTTTAGATATTCCTGACATCGCAAGTACGGGATTTAGCTATATTATATATAATTTTGATTCGACTAATCACCGCCTGATGCGGATTGTGGATCAGCAAACCGGCGGTTTAGAAAATCGGACGCGAGTCATGGCCGACAACATCATCGACGACGGCAGCGGAGGGTTTCCCTTCAAGCTCAAGTATTTTCGATCGGACGGGACGACCGAAGTCACATCCGGATACGCCGATGCGACGAACGGCGCCTTCATCGTTGAAGTGGAACTGACGGCCCAGGGCCGGTCGATCCAGAGAGGCAGCCAGCCTTTCGAGGAGACGGTCCGCACCCAGGCCAAATTGAGAAACAAGGTCATTCCAGGCTGATGTTTACAGAGAAATCGATGGAAATCTTTTTGGAACGCTGGGTTATTCCAGCGCGGCATAAAGGAGGCTTCTAATGAAACAAACGGTTTTGAATTTGGGAAAAAAGAGAGCGCAGGAGCGCGGCGGCATTCTTGTTATCGCCATCATCGTCGTCCTGGCCATGCTCATCCTGGCCATACCTTTCCTGTTCAAGCTCTCTGCCGGGAACAGGTCGACGGAACGAGCGGCCAGGGCGTTGTCGGCTCTGAACCTGGCCGAGGCCGGTGTCGACAAGGTCATGTGGTGGTTGGACCCCATGACCTCGCCCTCGGGCACGGACACCGAAGCCATCCAGTGGGACTTCACCGGGACCAACGCCGTCGGTCTGATCTCCGGGCTTAAGACCAGCGACAGCAAAGTGATGGGCAACGTCCAGGTCGTCATGACCCCGCCCGTAGGGGTGGCGCCGAATCCCCAGACGAGGAGCTTGGAGGCAACCGGGATGATCCCGTTCATTGCGGCCAATACCGTGGATAGAAGCGTCCGAGTTAGCCTGGAGAGATACTATAAATCCATTTTTGATGTCGGCTTTTTTGTCGATAAATATTTCTATGTCCGGAATTCCTTCTTCCTTGACGCCTATAATTCGAATGACGGGGCTTACGGGGCTTCCCTCTCCGGGGGCGGGACGAATTCGCTTCTCACCGATGTCTATTTCGGGTCCAATTCTTACATCTCCTCCGGTACGAACCCCAGAGATCCCGGAGACGCGACATGGACCATCGAGAGCGGCGGCGGAAGTAACGACGTCTACGGCACGATCATGGCAGGAGGGGATGCGGCGGAAGCCTATACCAACGGAACCGGGGATCCTCCCGATCCGAGCCTCCTCGACCAAGTTATCAATGTCCCTGATGAGGGCATTTTCCAGGGAACCGAGGATCGGCTCGTTATGAAGCAGGAATACGATCTGCCGCCGGTCGATGTTTATAATCTTCCGCCCAAGGAGATACTAGGCACGATTCCTTCGGTTGGTGACTGGTTTTACGATTACAACGCCACGACCCCGGAATCATCCACAGGTTATTATGCATTCCGGCTGGACCGTGCTCCTCTTCAAGGCGAAATCGAAACTGGCTATGTCAAGGGCACGTTCACGGGAAGCGGAACCCTAACCCCGGCCCAGAGCGGCGTCTATACCTCTTTCGTGATTGGCGGCTATAAAACCCCCGGCACCTTAAACATTAGCGGTGGAGACGTGGTCATCTATGTTACGTCTTACAGCGATGTTGCCCAGGCCGCGAGTTTCTATATGGGCCCAAGTTCCAATATCAACATTGCCCCCGACTCGTCCTTGACCTTGATCCTCGGGAAGGCCTCCGTAACGGTTGAACAGGGTTACAACATCAATGCTCAAGGGAGTCCGCCTCAGGCTGCGAATTGCATCATCTTGGGAACGAACCAATTCGCGATCCCCCCGACCCAAAACGTCGACAATTTGCCGAACAAGGCTTCGTCGGTCGACAAGATGCATATCCCGGGCTTGATGTACTTCGAGCACGCTCAGAGCGACGGCAACATCTATTCCGCCATGTACGTCCCGGGCGCTCACATCACGACCGGCCAGGGGCAAAATCACATGAATTTTTACGGCGCCCTTATTTCACGGTCCATGGATTTCAAGGTCCAGGTCGACTTCCATTATGATAAGGCCCTGGCCGACCTGAAGATTTTCAAGGGCGGCTACGAGTACTGGAAGATCATCAATTGGGCTGAGGTCGTCGGCGGGAACTGAGTTCGCCCGTCTCCGACGGCTCCTTCGTCTTTGTCTCCTGAGGGAGGCGGCGGAGTTCTATTTTTCCCGCTGGACCTGAGCCATGGATTGTCCGAGCCCAGCTAATTTTTGGCCATTCCATGTTATGCTTGTAGTTTGGGAGCCATCGCAAGCTTCTACAGCTAGTCGCTGGAGCCATCAAATGATCCTTCGCCCTCTCTCTCGGGACGAGGATTTTTTATAACGGCCCGTCAGTGGGATTTTTAGCAGTCGGGCGGGCTAGCCTTTCGGGGTGAGCATTGCCCCATTAAACTCATCTTGAAATTCATCGCCAAAGAGCATTTACCTTAAGCGCTTTATAACCCATCATGATGTTAGTAACAAACGTGAAAACATGTGCCTTGATCATGAGAAAGGGAGAGAGGTCATCCAAATGAAAAAACCAATCGTCAGGAAAACCGATCATGAACGCGGCATGATCCTCGTCGTGGCGATGATTGTCGTCATCGTCATGCTGATCATGGCCATGCCGTTCTTGTTCAAGCTTGGCGCGCAGAACAGGACCACGGAAAAATCGTATAGGTCTCTGGCCGCTTTCAACCTCGCCGAAGCCGGTGTCGACCGGGCCCTCTGGGAGATGAACCAGCCTTATGTTGTTACGAACGGGATCCTTTCCATCGATATGAGCGGGAACGGGACGATCGTGCCGACCAATGAAACGGTCGGGGACAGGACCGGGATCATCCAGGGAACCATCACGACCAATTATGGCGTCGAGCCCAACATCAGGACCATCGCGTCAACGGGAAGCATGCCCCACATCGCGAACCTCCTTGTCAACAGGACGGTCAGCGTGAACATGGAAAAATACTTCAAGTCCATCTGGGACTACGGGATCTTTGGGGACGAGGGGGTTTGGGGTAAGACCAATGTTACGACCGACAGCTTCAACTCCGGCAAGGGCGCCTATGGAGCGACTCTCGCGGACGGAAAGATCAACAAGGGTCACCAGGGCCACGTCGGGACGAACGCCACGGGCGATTCGGCGATCGAGATCGCCAGTGGCTCGAGCAGCGCCATCTACGGCAACCTTGCTGCCGGCGTCGGGACGAACCCGGATGATCTCAGCGACGTCATCAACATTCCCACCGATGATGCTTTCAAGGACGGCGGGACCCGGAAGATCATGTCCGCCACGTTCGAGATGCCTCCCGTCGATATCTACAACCTCCCTCCGAAGAGCATGTTCAACACGGTCATCGATTTCCATAGCTGGTTCACCTCGCCGCCCTCGGTGGATGGGCCTCTCGCCGCGAGCCAGATCGCGACCGGCTATAACAAGGGGGCCCTTTCCAGCTCCAAAACAACCCTGACGCCGGCCGACAGCGGCGTCTATACGAATTTCGTTATCCCCAAGAGCACCACCATCACCGTCCAGGGGAACGTGGCTCTCTATGTCACAGGATTGGAGGGGGGGCCCACGGCGAATTTCAGCGGAAAGAACGCGAACATCAATATCGCCCCGAATTCCAGTCTAACCCTCATCCTGGGGAATACGACGGCCAGCACTGTAAACAACGTCGCCATCAATAACACCGGATCGGCGACGAACTGCGTGATCCTGGGGACGCAGCAATTCACAGGGGATTTCAGCCTAAGGAACAACGACGAGATCCGGGCAGCCATCTATATGCCCCAGGCACAATTCATCTGCTCCCAGGCCAATGTCCATCTCTACGGCGCCGTCGTCTGCGACTATATTGATATCCGTAACAACATCAACATCCATTATGATCAAGCCTTAAAAGATCTCGATGATATCAAGGGCGGCATCCCTTATTGGCGACTCACGACCTGGCAGGAAAAGCTCGGGAACTAACGACCGTGGGATTCACGCGGCCGCGATAGTCGCGTGTTCCTCTCGTATCGCCGGCCTCGCCCGTCTCGCTCTTTATTTCTTATAGAGACTGAGATAAGCCTCGATGATCTGTTCCCCCCATATAAGGGCCACAATGGCAGCTGGGGCGAGAAAAGTCCCGAAGGGAAGGGCGAACTGCATGTCCTTCTTGCGGGCCGTGATAAAGAAGACCCCGACCGCGGCCCCGGTGAACGAGGCCAGAATAAGCGTCAAGATGGTCGGGAGCCAGCCCAGATAGGCGCCGATGACGAGCATCATGGTCACGTCGCCCATGCCCAGCCCTTCCTTCCGCCGTACCAGAAAATAAGCGCCGTAAACGAAGAGCAGGAATCCCGATCCGACCACGGCGCCGACGAGGACCTGCCGGAAACTCATGTCCTGCCGGAAAATTCCGTAAACCAGAGCCGACGTGAGGCCCGGCATGGTGATCGCGTCCGGCAGGATCTGGTGATAATAATCGATGAACCCGAGGGCGATCATCGCGCTCGCGAACAGGCAGGAGGCGATGAACGCAAGCCCCATCGTCCGGCCGTGATGGAAATAAAGGAGGACGAACAAGGCGGGCGTCAGGATCTCAACGAAGAAATAGGAAAACGGGATCCTGAACCCGCAGTGACGGCATTTCCCGCCCAGGATGAGATAGGAAAAGAAAGGAACGTTGTCGTATGGCTTGATCCGCTTTTGGCAGCCGGGGCACGTCGAGGGGGGCTTCAATAGGCTCATCTCGAGCGGGACGCGATAGATGACGACATTGAGGAAACTGCCCCAAGCCAAGCCGATGAGCACGACGAGAACAAGGCTCATCGCTTCCACCACATGGTCGAAGGTTTCACATCCCCCGTCGCGGCGTCATAAACGTAGTCCTTATCGTCCAGATCCCTGGGAAGAGAAGTCAGGATCCCTGCCGTCACCAGCCGGGACAGCTCATCCGGAAGCCTTTTGTACTTCTCCTTGAACTTCGCAACGGCCTCTTTCAGGGCGTCGATGTCCATCTCGGCCTTGACCTGGTAAAGATGGTTCGAGGCGATCTTTTTCACCCGGTCGTCCGCGGCCGTGTTGTAGACCTCGAGCCAGGTCTCCCAGGATGTTTTGAAGTCCGTGACCTTGAACGCCGCGTTGGCGTAGAGCCTCTTGGTGAAATCGGGCGCGCCCGGTAAGACCATGGCTTTTTCGTAATATTTCCGGGCCAGGTCGAAGTCCTTGAGTTGCCTCTGGGCGATGTGTCCGGCCTCGAACGGAAAGAGCCACATGTCGGGGTTCTTGGCGAATCCTCTGTCGAGGATCCTGAGGGCCAGAGGGATGTCGTGGGCTTCCTGGGCGGCGATCATGGAGCCGATCTCGTAGGGGTCCGTGTATCGCGGGTCGAGCTCGGCGATGATGGCAAAGATGTGGTCGAGATAGGTGAACCGGTCGGCGATCTCGTAGGTGCTGTAATACTGGATGGCCCAAAGGTAGATCATATCGGCGGCCAGTCCGGAGTATCCGAATGTAGCGTATTTCAGGAACTTGCCGGAGGGGACGTAGATGATGGACGAACCGGGGATTTTCGCGCGGAGAATCTTGTCCGTCTCGAGCTTTAATCCCATGAAGCCCGCGCCCGCCGCGACGAGGAACAGGACGAGGGCGAAGCTTCCGGAAATCCGTTTTGTGGCGAACCGTGGCTTCATTGTTTCCGATATCTCTATTCTTCGTCCTTCATCCGGCGACCGCTGGCACTCGTATATCTCCTGCTCATGAAGCCGCAGGCTTCATCCTGTACGCAATCTGAAGGTTGCAGCTTCCGACAACATTGACCTCAGACCTCTAACCTTTAACCTTCTTCTAGATAAAATCCCTCTTTCGGAAAACCCATACAGCCAATCCGAGGACGAAGGCCGCGTAAAGGATGCCGTAAAGCGTCGAATAGACGAAGATCTTCGGCGGGATGGGCAGGCCGTGGACGACTTCGGTCTTGAAGTTGAAGTTCTCGAGATCGGGCAGGAACGTGTAGAGCGCCCGGGCCAGCGTCCGCCCGGTCCCCGGCTTCATTTTCTTGATAAGCGTCTCGAGCCCCCAGGAGAGGTGGCCGATAAGGTAAAAGGATAGCGAGAAGATCGAACTTAGGATGGGCGTCGAGAAGGTCGAGAAGAGGATGGCCACGGCCGTGATGAGCATGAGCTCCAGGAAAATGAAGAGGATGGCCGTGAGCATGGGCCATTCGACCTTGGACGTATGGAAGAAGAGAACGGCCAGGAAGATCGTGGCCATGAGGACCGTCATGATGAAGAGCGTCAGGACGAGGCCCAGGTACTTCCCGAGGATGAACTGGGCCCGATGAATGGGTTTCGCGAGCAGGGTGAAAATCGTCTTCTTGTCGATCTCCTTGTAGACGAGTCCCGTCCCCATCAGGATGGCCATGAGGACGCCGAAGAGCGAGATCGAAGCCAGGCCGACATCCTTGATGATCTTGACCCGGTCCCCGACCGTCAGGATGGCCAGGGCGCGGGAGAAGATAATGCAGACCGCCGCGAAGAAGAAGAGGAGGTAGAGGATCCGGTCCCGTTTGGCCTCCTTGAAGGTGTTCAGCGCGATGGTCCCGACTTTCATTTCTGCTTCACCATGTCCACGAAGATGCCCTCCAGCGTCTCGGTGCGGGGGATGAGGGATTCGACCTTTGCCTTTTTGTCTCGGACAAGCTCGAGGACCCGGCCGACTTTGTCCTCATCGTAGACCTTGAGAAGGACCTTCCCGCCGCGAACCGACAGGCTTTCGCCCAGCCCGGCCAGCTCCGCGGGAGCGAGCCCCGAGACCGTCACCTCGGTGAATAGAACCTTCTCTGAAATGAGGTCGTGGAGCGTGCCCTGGCTGATGATCCGACCGCCGACGATGATGGCCACGCGGTCGCAGATCATCTCGATATCCTGGAGGATGTGGGAGGACAGGAAGACCGTCTTGCCTTCCTGTTTGAACCGGACGATGAGGTCCCGGATCTCCTTCCGGCCGAGCGGGTCGAGCCCGCCGAGCGGTTCGTCCAGGATGACGAGCGAGGGATCGTTGACGAGGGCCTGGGCGAGACCGACGCGCTGGAGCATGCCGCGAGAGAATTTCCGGAGATGGAGATCGGCGGCCTTCTCCAGGCCGACGAGCTTGAGGAGGGAGGCGATCCGGGCCTCTTTTTCGGCCTTGTTGAGGAGGAACAGGTCCGCGTAAAAAGAGAGGAACTCGCGGGCCGACAGGTAATCATAGAAGTACGGATTCTCGGGAAGGAAGCCCACCTTCTCCTTGGCCTTGGGCGAAAGGTGCGGCCGGCCGAAGATCTCGACCGTCCCCCGGTCCGGGAAGATGAGGCTCAGGACGCACTTGATCGTGGTCGTCTTCCCGGCTCCGTTCGGCCCGAGATAGCCGAAGATTTCTCCTTCTTCGACGGCGAGCGAGATCCCCTTCAGGATCTCCTTTTTTTTGGGGATGAAGCCGGTGCTGAACGACTTGTGAAGGTCCTCGATCTTAAGCGCGTTTGCCATGATGTGCTTAAGCCATTTTTAGCTTATGGACGGATGATTGTCAAGACGCAGGCTAAAGCTTGCGACTCCTATTCGAGTCCTTTGACCCTGCGGGCGTTCTTCAGCAGCCAATCCTGGGTGAAGACGTGTTCCCGGGTCATGGCCAGTTGGATCTTGAGCTGGTCCTTGGTCTCCCCGTCAGGGGTCAAGCCGATGATCTTTTCGTATCTCGCGACGAGATCTTCCTCCGCCGGGATGAGGCTCTCGAGAGCGGAGATGCGGTTATTTCCGGCATATTCGGCGGGCATTGGAGCTCGGCTCCGTTCGACGCCTTTGTCGTCCCTCACGGCGTTCTCGATCCGGACGACGTCGCCCAGCTTGACCAGGATGCCGGAGAGCTTGTCCCAGAACCGCATGTGGTTTATCGAATTCTTGAAGAGGCGCTGGCTCAAATCCTGGTGCTCGCTGAATAGGAGGACGAATTTCAGGTAGCGGTGCATGAGATCGTTCTCCAGGCGGGAGATCTCGTGGATAAGACGGACGTCCTCCCGGGCGTCATTCTCCGGCTTGGGTTGGTAGATGAGGGCGTCCGCGTTGCCGCCGTCGACCATCGTCCGGATCATGGCGCTGAACTGCTTCGAATGGCGGACCTCGTCGTAGGAGATGTTGAGGACCATGTTCTGGACCTTGGGGTAGGCGAATTCCTTGAACTCGGCGGACTGGTAGAGGTCGGTGACCAGGTCCTCGGTTTGCCGGTCGCGGTCGAGGTTGTCCACGATCCTGGGATAGCGGATGACCTCGTCCGTCTTAAAGGAGGGAGTCCCCCCCATCAGCCGGATGACGACGCCGAGCTGGAGGGCATGATACATCTCGTCGATGCCGATCTGGATGGTCTGGCCGCGGGCGTCTGTCCTCTGCTTCATGATCGGGTCTTCGTAGAAGAATTTTCCCTTGGGCATGGCGTAGGCATGATAGAGATACTCGATGCTCACGGCCCACTCGTGCTCCAGGGCGATGGTCAAGTACTTGAGGAGGTCCTCATGGGTGTCGATTTTTTTTAGTTTTTCCATGTTCTCTCCCGGCGTCGGAATCCCCTCGATTATATCTTTCTTTGGAAGTAGGGGTCAAACATTGTATAATCTCCGACGCAAGGAGGTCCGAAATGTCCGACTTCGGCGGCGCCCTCAAACCCCTCAACAAACATCCCGATTACAAGATAGCCATCCTCGGCGTGCCTTTCGACGAAAAATCTTCGTATCTCAAGGGGACGGCCGGCGGCCCCCGGGCCATCCGGCAGGCCTCGACGGGGAAGTGCTACAACGAATATACGGAGCTCGGCGTCAACTTGGCGGAAGAGACCGTGCTCGTCGACCTCGGCGACGTCGACACGTCCGGGGACGTGAACAAGTCCTTCGCCCTGACCGAGAAGGCCGTGGCCGGGATTCTGGACAAAGGCGCCGTGCCTGTCGTCCTCGGCGGCGACCATTCCATCACTTACCCCATCATCAAGGCTTTCGCCCGGAAGCACAAGCCGCTCGACATCCTCCATTTCGACGCCCATCCCGACCTCTACGAGGACCTCTACGGGGACCGCCTGTCGCACGCCTGCCCGTTCGCCAGGATCATGGAGGACGGCCTCGCCCAAAACCTGGTTCAGGTGGGGATCCGGGCGGCGACGCCTGACCACAAGGCCAAGGCCTTGAAGCACGGCGTCCGGATGATCGAGATGAAAGAGATCCACGAGCCCCTGTTCCTCAAATTCGCCAACCCCCTTTATATCTCATTCGACCTGGATGCCCTCGATCCCGCCTTCGCGCCCGGGGTGTCGCACCACGAGCCCGGAGGCCTTTCCACCCGGCAGGCCATCCAGATCATACAGGCCCTGAAGGCCAGGATCGTGGGATTCGACATCGTCGAGCTCAACGCGTCCCGGGACGCCTCCGGCATCACCGCCGCCGCGGCGTTCAAACTCTTCAGGGAGATCGCGGGAAAAACGATCAGGCCGTGAACGGGATAAAGGAGACGCCATGAAGTGCCGTTCGAGGTCATCGGGAGCTACCCTGATGGCGCCCCGGTTTATTAAATTGCTTGCGTTATGAAAGCAAGCCCTCAGATATATTATGTTTTCTGTATGAGGCGGGAGGAAAAGCGGGCTGTGTCAGCAAAAGGGGGGTTGATGATGGGAACCAAAAAGGTGGGGGCTTTCTCCAGCCCGCTCAAGAAAGCCGAATTCATTATAGCACCGAAAAAGCGAAAGTAAAGTATTTTTTAGAAGAAATGCAACTATTTTTCATGACAAATCTAATGGGACCCGACGCGGTCCCGAGGAGGTCCGATGGATGAAAAAAAGATCGATATCAAAGTGGATGAACCCGTCGCGCTGGGTCAGTATTCCAACCTGGCCGCGATCCGGCACACGAGAGAGGAGTTTATTTTCGATTTCGCCTTCGTCTTTCCCGACGGCCCGCTCGGCAAGCTGGTCGCGCGCGTCATCCTCAGTCCCGCCCACGCGAAGCGGTTCATGGAGGCGCTGGAATCGAACATCCGAAGGTACGAGGACAATTTCGGCCCCATCGTTCCCGCCGATATCCCTCCTTCGGTCGGCTTCATCCAGTGACGTCCGACAGGGGAGGAAGTCCAAATATAACTTGACAACCTTGCCTTTTTTTTGTATTAGTTGAACAAGATCAATCTCGCAGAGAATCAAAAGAGGAACATTAAACATTAGGAGGAAGGCATGAAAAAGAATTGGATGCTCGTTCTCATTTTAGTTGCTCTCCTGGGGTTCGCCCCGTTCGCCCAGAGCTCGGGATTCCTGATCTATGAGCATGGCGCCGCCGCCATGGGGATGGCGGGGGCTTTTGTGTCCATCGCCAACAACGCGACGGCGGTCTTCCACAACCCCGCCGGCATGGCCTGGTTGCAGGGGACCCAGATTTCCCTGGGCTGCACGCTTATCAAACCCGTAGGATCGTTAAGCCTGCCCAATTGGCCGAACCCGACCTATAAGAACGTCAAGCAGTTGGACCAGACGTTTTATGCCCCGAATTTTTATTTGACGCACAAGTTCGGCGACAAGCTTGCCGCCGGCATCGGCGTTTTCGCTCCCTACGGCCTGGGGACGAAGTGGCCCAAGGAATATCCTTTGCGGTACCTCGGGACGTCGAACGAGATGCAGACGATCTTCGTCAATCCTGCCATTTCTTACAAGGTCAACGAGAACCTCGCCTTCGGTGCGGGGATTTCCTACATTCACTCCTCGCTGTCCCTTAACCTCGTCCGCCTGGTCAAGATCGGTCCTTACTGGACGGGGGATGTTCCCGCGTCCCTGGATGGGGCGACGGGCGACGCCGTCGCCTTCAACGCGGGCGTCCTTTACAAGGCCGAAAAATTCTCCTTCGGTCTCAACTATCGCAGCAACTTCGATATCAAGTACAAAGGCGACATCGCCCTAGATACGGCCGGCGTGCCGGCCCCCTTCAAGTCTTACGTGCCGACGACGGGGGATGTCCAGACGACCTTCAAATTTCCAGACATCTTCACCGCCGGGGTCTCTTTCAACCTCACCGAAGCCCTCCTTCTGGCCTTTGACGCCCAGTACTACACCTGGAGTCGCTACGATAAATACGTCATCGACATCACCTATCCTGCAGGCTTTCCGGCGGCCGAGCCCGAGACGGTCCTGGAGAACTGGAAGAACACTTTACTCGCCCGCCTCGGCCTCCAGTATCAGCTGAATGAGAGTCTGGCCCTGAGATGCGGTGTGATGTACGATTGGACGCCCCAACCCGTCGAGAGCATCGATCCCAACCTGCCCGACGCCGATCGCTACGCCCTGACCCTCGGCCTCGGCTACAAGATCGGCCGCCTCCTGATCGACGTGGGCTACCAATACGAAAAATTCTCCAACCGGGAAGGCCCCAATCGCCACATCTATGACCTTGGCGTGATCAACCTCGGGATGGGGACCTACATTACCACGGGCCATCTGTTCGGGGTCAGCCTGAGCTACCTGTTTTAGACAATAAAAATCTCACCGGAGGTATGACACATGGCTTATGAGTTCAAGAATTCCAGGGGAGTCAGCTATTTTCTTCACTACAAGGACGTCACCCTGAAGGGCGGCCGCCTGCAGAAGATCTTCTTCTTCGCCCGCGACGTCCGGCCCGGCGCCCTGAACGAAGTCCCGGCGGCTTACAAGGTCATCGAGACCACCAAGACCGGGATGCCGATCCTGAAGAAGAAATAGCCCAGGGGATCAAATTCCCCATTTGAAGGGGGGGGTCATTCTTGCGAAAAGCGCGCAAGGGTGGTTCCTTGTCCTTTTTTTCTCTCTATCCCTTTTCCTCATCAAGGGCTGCGGCCGGAAAGAGCCCGGCGCTCAGGCCGCTTCCGGGGCCAAAAGACTCCAAATCGCCGTCATCCCTAAGGGAATGACCCATGAGTTCTGGAAGGCCATCCACGCCGGGGCGGCGAAGGCGGCCCGGGAGCTGGACGTCGGGATCTTCTGGAAAGGCTCCCAGAAAGAGGACGACCGGGCCCAACAGATCACGGTCGTCGAGGACTTCATCAGCCGCGGGGTCGACGGCATCGTCCTCGCCCCCCTCGACGACAGGGCGCTCTGCCGCCCCGTCCAGGACGCAGCCAGGGAAAAAATCCCGGTCGTGATCATTGATTCGGGACTCCAGGGTGAGGACTATATCAGCTTCGTCGCCACCGATAATTACCAGGGCGGGGTCATGGCCGCAAAGAGGCTGGGTGAGCTCCTCGGCGGGAAGGGCAAGATCTTCCTTATCCGCTACCAGGAAGGCTCGGCCAGCACGATGGAGCGTGAGCGGGGGTTTTATGAGACGGTCACGAAGGATTTCCCGGGACTGACGCTTCTCGTCCAGGACCAGTACGCGGGGGCAACGACCGAGACCGCCTACCAGCTGGTTGAGAACCTGCTCGGCCGCTTCCCGGACGTCGAAGGTATCTTCGCCCCCAACGAGTCGAGCACCTTCGGGGCCCTTCGCGCCCTCCAGGACTCCGGACTTGCCGGCAAGGTCAGGTTCGTCGGCTTCGACAGTTCGCCCAAGCTCGTTCAGGGTCTAAAGGACAAGCACATCCAGGGCCTCATCCTCCAGAACCCGATGAAGATGGGCTACATGGGCGTCAAGTTCATCGTGGCCCATTTGAGGGGAGAGACGATCCCGAAGAAGGTGGACACCGGCGTCTATCTGGCCACACCGGAGAACATGGAGGACCCGGAGATTCATTCCCTCCTTGAACCTGACTTCTCCCAATACCTGGAGAAATGAGGGACACCTGCCTTCTTCCTCCCGTCCTCCGGATGTCCGACATCCGCAAGACCTACGGGGCGACTTGCGCTCTGGACAATGTCACATTCGAACTCCGGCCGGGGGACGTCCACGCCCTCCTCGGTGAGAACGGGGCCGGCAAAAGCACCCTGGTCAAGGTCCTGAGCGGGGCCGTCAAGCCGGATTCAGGAACGATGCTCATCGAGAACGCCGCCTATGCCCCGTCCGGTCCCTTTGACGGCCGGAGGCGCGGCATCTCCATGATCTACCAGGAGCTCACCCTGGCCCCCCACCTGACCGTGGAGGAGAACATCATGCTCGGCCGGGAGGTCCACTCGGCGGGCTTCCTGGACCGGCCTGAGATGAAAAAACGGGTCCGGGAGGCCCTTGAGTTCGTCCACCATCCCGAGATCTCTCCGGACATCCCCGTCCGGAAGTTGAGTGTTGGAGCCAAGCAGGTCGTCGAGATCGCCCGCGCCCTGATGCACGAAGCGAAGATTCTGGTCATGGACGAGCCGACGAGTTCGCTCTCCCAAGAAGACAGTCTGAGGCTCTTCGATATCGTCCGCAGGCTCAAGACCCAAGGCGTGAGTGTCATCTACATCAGCCACTTTTTGGAGGAAGTGCAGAAAGTAGCCGACACGTTCACCGTCCTCCGGGACGGGAAAAACGCGGGGTCGGGGACCATGGAGGGCGCCTCGCTTGAAGAGATCATCCAGCTTATGGTGGGGCAGAAGTTCACCGAGATGTTTCCGCGGATTGCTCACTCGAAAGGAGACGTCATTCTTTCGGTGAAGGACTTCAAGGGCAGGAACATGGCGTCCGGGGTCAGTCTGGATCTTCACAGGGGCGAGATCCTGGGGATCGCAGGATTGATCGGGTCGGGCCGGACGGAGATGCTCCGGACAGTTTTCGGCCTCGACCCCCTGGAATCCGGACGGATCGAGGTCTTCGGCGCTCCCCTCTGTAGGCACGCGCCTTGGTCGAGGATCGCTTTGGGGATGGGGCTCCTCAGCGAGGACAGGGGAGGAGAAGGGCTGGCCCTGAGCATGACGATCGCGGACAACGTGACCCTCAGCGATTTTAGCCCGTATCGCCGGCGCGGCCTCCTCAGCGTCAACGCCCAGAGAAAGGCCGTTCGGGGCTGGATCGGGGAAATGAAGATCAAGGCCCGGGGCCCGAACGAAAAGGTCATCAATCTTTCGGGAGGGAACCAGCAGAAGGTGGCCCTGGCCCGTCTCATGCATCAGGGGGCCGATATCCTTCTTCTCGATGAGCCCACGCGCGGCGTTGACGTCGTCAGCAAGGCCCAGATCTACGAATGGATCGGGGAGCTGGCCGCCCGCGGCAAGGCCGTCCTTTTCGTCAGCTCCTACCTCCCCGAGCTCCTGGGCGTCTGCGACCGGATCGCCGTCTTCCACAGGGGGAACCTGGTCGACGCCCGGGGCGCCGTCGACTGGGACGCCCAAAGCCTAATGACCGCCGCGACGGTGGGCCGGTCCGCCGGCCCTCCGGAGAACTGAGGAGAACGGAATCGAAGGACGTTTGAACATGAACGGAAAAGGCAAGCGGCAGTTCAGGACGGCGCTCAACATCCTCGGGCCGTTCGTCGGCCTCATCCTGGTCATCGTTCTCTTCTCCCTTATCCCCGAGGTCCAGGACAGGTTCCTCAGGGTCGCGAACTTGAAGAGCGTCGCCACCCAGTCCGTCATCGTGGCCCTCGGCGCCCTCGGTATGACCCTGGTCATCATCGGCGGCGGCATCGATCTGTCGGCCGCCTCGAATATCGCCCTGTCGAGCGTCATCGCCGCCTATGCCATCAACGCCGGCGCCCCGCCGCTCCTGGGACTCGTCCTCGGCGTCCTGACCGGGGGCCTGGTCGGGTTCGTGAACGGGACGCTCATCACCCGTTTGAAGCTTGTCCCTTTCATCGTCACCATGGGCATGATGGGAATCGCCCGGGGCGCGGGCAAGTGGATCGCCGGGAACCAGAAGATCGACGCGCCGCTGACCTGGGTCAACGAGCTCATGGCCAAGAGCCCCCGTCCGTCCTGGCTCCTCATGGCGCCCGGGATCTGGATCATGATTGCCTTCGCTATCGTTATGGCCGTGGTCCTCCGGTCCACCGTCTTCGGCCGGCACATCTTCGCCATCGGCTCGAACGAGTCCGCCGCCCGCCTCTGCGGCATCCGGACCGTTCGGACCAAGGTCCTCTTCTACACGATCTGCGGGCTCTTCTGCGGCTTGAGCGGGGTCATGGAGTTCTCGCGTCTGACCGTCGGCGATCCCACGGTAGCCGTGGGCCTCGAGCTCGACATCATCGCCGCCGTGGTCATCGGCGGGGGGAGCCTGAGCGGAGGGGAGGGGAGCATCCTGGGGACCATGATCGGCGTCTTCATCATGTCCTTCCTCCGGAACGGCTGCACGATGATGGGCTGGCCCAACTATATCCAGGAGATCATCATCGGCATCATCATCATCGTGGCCGTGAGCCTCGACCAGGTCCGGCACCGCAGGGCGGCCTGATGAACAGGACCGTCCACGCTCGGGCGCCCCTGCGCATCAATGATATCGGCGGCTGGACCGACACCTGGTTCGCGAAGCATGGGAACGTCCTCAATCTGGCCGTGGGCCCTCCCGTCGAGGTCCAGATCCGGGTCCGGGAGAACGAGGAGAAGACGGAAGAGAGGATTCTCGTCCATGCCGAGAACTACGGCGAAACATTTGCCGTCGTCCCGGAAAGGCCGGCTTCCCGGCCCCACGCCTTCCTCCAGCACACGATCGCGATGGTTCCCCTCCCACGGGAGTGGAGGCTCGAGATCGATATCTTCTCGCCGGTCCCGGCCGGCATCTCCACGGGGACCTCGGCCTCCGTCTGCGTGGCCCTGCTCGGGGCCTTGAATTTCCTCGCGGGCGTGCAGGCCGCCCCCGACGAGATCGCGGCGCTCGCCCACCGGGTCGAGACGGAGAAACTTGGTCAGCAGAGCGGCATACAAGACCAGATCTGCGCCGCCCGGGGCGGGGTGACCTACATCCGGATGTTCGATTACCCCAGGGCCGAGATCACGAGACTCGAGCTGGCGCTGTCGATTTGGGAGGAGTTGGACCGGAGGACGTGCCTGGTCTACTTGGGGAAGCCTCACAATTCGTCGGCGATCCACAAAGAGGTCATCGCCCGGCTCGCAGAAGGAAGCCCGCTCTTTGGCCGGATCGAGACGATGAAAAAGTTGGCCGAAGAAGCTCGTGACCATCTGCTTCGAGGTGACCTCGAATCCTACGGCCGGGTCATGGCCGAGAACAACGAATGCCAGCGCGGGCTTTACGGGGGGCTTATTTCGCCGGAGGCCGACCTCGTCATCGAGACCGCGCGCCGATACGGGGCGTCCGGCTGGAAGGTGAACGGCGCGGGAGGCCATGGCGGCTCGCTTACGGTCCTGGCCGGACAGGACGACGGCCTCAGGCGCCGGATGGTCGAAGCGATCGTCTCCCTTGGCGGGGGCATCAGGGTCCTGCCGGCCTCGCTCTCCTTTGCCGGCCTCCGGGTCTGGGAAGTCGGGGTCAAACCTTCAATCCAAACATTCCGTTGTTGAAATTGTAGACTTGACCCCTTCTCTTAACACCTGTCCGGAAATCAGGACATGGCGGCTCCCCAGGGAGATAATATCTAGGGAGCACTGATTGGCATGGTTCTTGCTCTTTTTTAAAGCGTGAGGAGAAAAAAGATGTCAAAGAATCGTTCGGTCGGGGTCCTTCTCGGGGCTTTTCTCGTTCTGGCCCCTCTTTTCGCGGCGGCGGAAACGGACGACTATTCTGATTACAGCTTCGCGCGCCTGAATTATGTCAGGGGCGAGGTGTCCGTCCAGCGGGCATCGGACCTTGGAACCGAAACGGCCGAGGTCAACCTGCCTCTGGTCGAGGGCGACAAGCTCTTGACCAAGGACGGACAGGCCGAGGTCCAGTTCGGCCGGCGGAACTACCTCAGGGTCGACTCCTTCTCTCAGGTGGAATTCGCCGTCCTTCCAAGTGAAGGCAAGAGCGGGATCAAAGTCCATCTCCTGGAAGGCCGCGCCTATCTGCGCATCAGTTCCCTCGGAGAAGAGAAGAGCGTCGAAGTCCATTCTCCGGACGTATCCTTCTACATCCTCGAGGAAGGCCTTTATCGTTTCGAGGTGAAAGCTGATAATGAAACCGAGATCTTCGTCCATGAAGGGTCCGCCGAAGCGGCCGGCGAAGGCGGTTCCGTCGTGGTCAAGGCCAGGGAAAAGCTCGCCGCCGTACGCGGAGAGCTCCTCTCCGACCCGGAAAACTTCTACGCCCGGTCCGACGGCTTCGACCAATGGAACGAATCCAGGGACGACCTCTTCGGCCGGAGGAACACCTCCGCTTACCTGCCTTCCGACATCTCCGAATACGAGGAAGAACTGGGCGATAACGGCCGCTGGGTCTATGAACAGCCCTACGGGAATGTCTGGGTCCCTTATGTCAGTCAGGTCGATTGGAGGCCCTACTATTTCGGCCGATGGTCTTGGTATCCCGTCATCGGCTGGACCTGGATCTCCTCGGAACCTTGGGGCTGGTGCACCTCCCATTACGGCAGATGGCATTGGGGGATGAACATGGGCTGGTATTGGATCCCGAGGACCCATTGGGGCCCGGCTTGGGTCCACTGGTATTGGGACCGTGACTATGTAGGCTGGTGCCCCCTCAGCTACTATGACCGCCCCTGCGTCCTCGTCGGTAACCATTTCTACGACCGCTACCGCGATCCTTATTATCCGATCAACTCCCGCGCCCTGACCATGGTCCATAGGGACCAGCTCCAGTCGCCCGCAATTTCCCGGCGCGCCCTCGCCGCCTCCCAATTCAGCGCGCTCGGAAAGATCAACCTGCGGGCCGAGCAGCCCGCCATTAAGCCCGTCATCGCCGGCTCCGTCCTCCGCTCGCCCGGATCAGGGAGGTCCCTGGACGGCGCCGGGTCCCGCGCCATACGAAGTTACGGGACCAATTCTGCGCTCGCCAATAGGGGGGCCCTCTCCAGTTCGTCCCTCCGGAGCCTCCGGTCCGACTCGACCCTGAGGACCTATCCAAGCTCTTCCTCATACGGCCGTATCCGCAGCACGCCAAGCCCCACTCCGCGCTCGATCTACGGGACCGGCACATCGATTCGAAGCGGCGAAGCCACCGGCGCTGAAAAGGGGTACCCTTCCCGGATCCGAAAGGACGAAACGCGGCAAAGCACTGTCAGGGAGTATTCTTCTTCCCGCTCCTATTCGTCGACCTATCCCTCATCGAAGAGCTCCTCTTCCTCCATACGTTCCTATCCTTCCCGAACTTCGGGCTCGATCTCTTCCCCATCCTACCGACGCTCTTCTTCCACGCCCTCCCGGTCCTCTTCCTACAGCGGCTCCTATTCCAGCCCGTCACGCTCTTTAAATTCCTATCCTTCCCGAAGTTACAGCTCGAGTTTTTCACCGTCCTACGGACGCTCGTATTCCGGGCCCTCCCGGTCCTCTTCCTACAGCGGCTCCTATTCCAGCCCGTCACGCTCATTCTCCTCCCCTTCCACCAGCTCCAGCTCCTCCCGTATTTCGAGTTCTTCCCGAGGGTCAAGTCCTTCCCACAGCTCCGGTTCCCGTTCCTCCTCCTCCTCTTCGTCATCCGCCAGGTCGGGGGGCATCAGGAAAAAGTAGGCCCGGGCCCATTCCTTTATCTCCCAGTTCTCTTGTGTTTTGAGCGGGCGGTTGCAATTCAAAGACGGGGGCAGAGCGACATGAGATGGCCGTAAAGAGGGGGGCATAGGGGAGGGCTGCAGCGACCATGCGGAGATCAGCCTGAGACGAGCGTCCGACGAGGGCCGCCGCAGGCCTCCGATGGCCCAAGGCTCCGAGGATGGGTTTCCTTCAGCTTATTAGATTAGCCTGGAGTCTTGGGTCTGAGGAGCCGAGAAGGGCGCGAGTCTCAGGCGATTCTTGATCGGAGCGGGGAGCAAAGCCCTCGCCCATATCCTCCTCTTCAATTCACGGCCGTCGAGGGCCATTCCGTCCAAACTATTAACCCAGCCCACATAAAACGGAAGAGAACTTTTTTTCTTTACTTTTTCCGCCGCTAGTGGTATAAAGACAGGCTAAAGACCTTTTGGAGGTTAGAGCTATGGCTTCGAGTAAAAGGATCATCGGTATCTTCGGTTTGATCTTGGGCATCGTCTTCCTGATGGCCGGTGGGATGTTCGGTCAGGAGAAGACCGAAGCTGCCAAGGCCGGCGGAGAGCAGACCGCCCCGGCGAAACCCGCCAGCGAGTTCGAAGGCACTGTCAAGATCGGCCTCGGAAAGTACTTTTATCTTCCGAGCGCTCAGGGCTTCGACATCGCTATCCAGGGACAGATCGAATCCGGCGACGCATCCAAGCTCACCGGCAAGGACATCAAGGTGAAGGGCGAGCTGCTTGCCGACAAGCCCTCGATCTTCCGCGCCGACAGCATCGAGATGAAGGACGCTTCCGGATCCTTCAGGAACGTCTTCACCCGGACCCAGGACCTGGTTTTGGACGACTATCTCGACCCCCAGACCAGAGACGGCTTCCAGGAGCTGAAGATCACCAACGCCCTCAAGAATGAG
>Ga0315291_10002468_pt1 | contig 24253 bp, 22 predicted proteins | sample YL17G12_20_MG_FD_203070 | JGI IMG/M metagenome (GOLD analysis project Ga0315291, IMG submission 203070) | Sediment microbial communities from Yellowstone Lake, YNP, Wyoming, USA - YL17G12_20 | ecosystem: Environmental > Aquatic > Freshwater > Lake > Sediment | place: USA: Wyoming | collected... | reverse complement strand
AAGGTTAGATAAAGCCTATGGAGTAGACAAGCTGGTCGAGACCAATATCGGATTACGAGCCGGGATAACACTTTTCATTAAGTAAGACCGGTACGGACTAAAGCCTCCACTCACAAAGTTGAATAGCTCCGCCAGAGGCGGGGCTATTCTTTGATACACTTGTTGCAGAAGATCGGTTCTCAACGAATAAAGAAAACGAAGAGAGGAGATTAAAATGAAAAAATAGGATTGATTATCACAGTTTTTGTGATGGTTATATTAGTTCCTCTTGCCTTTGCTTTCTCTGCCCCTGCGAAAAAAACTTCATCCGGCAGTGTAGAGAAAACGGCCAAGGGAAGGATTGAATTGGGCGGAAACATTGATTTTGATCACCAGTCTTTTGACGGGGGGTCTGCCTCCGGATTGACCATTGCACCCAGGGTCGGTTATTTCATTAAACCCAAGTGGGAGCTGGAACCGACACTGTTGATTTCGCATTCAAGCTATGGAGACTTTTCGTCTTCGAGCTATGGCTTGCTTTTTGACGTGGCTTATCATTTCGAAAAAAGAAGCGATGCCAAGTATATTCCTTACGTGATCGGCGGTTTGGGTTTCATCAATTATTCAGGTGATGTGGGCGATAACGACAACATGTCCATGGTGTTACCACATTTAGGCGGTGGAATCAAATATTTCTTCACCAGCACCGCACTTATCCGGACAGAGCTGTTCTTTGAACATGTTACCAATGCCGGCGGAGCAAAGGACGCAGACGCAAACGATTTTGGGCTGACTGCAGGTGTTTCCATATTTATTAGATAAGGTAGTCCCCATGGGGGATTTTCTACAAAATGCTGGTTCTCGGAAGGAGCCAGCTTTTTGTTTATCTCTTCATTCTTCTGATATATCTGATCTCGGATGTGAGGATGACCTCTATACTGATGTCGACTGTGCCATCGTCCATCAATAAGCTAAACCTTTACGTCGATCTAAACTGTTATTTGGGAAGGAGAATGGGCAGCTAATGAATTGTCCCTACACTTGTTTTATTCACTCTTTTCCTCTGCCTAACTGCCGATAATCCGTAAATAGAAGCAAGCTTTGGAATCGTTATCTTTTCCCGTTCCATTTAGCTTGACATGGTAATGAGAATTTGTTATTTTTTTCGTTTGAAACCAGATGGAGGTATGCACCAGGCGGTGCATGCCAGAGGAGAGACGGATGCAATCCAAGGATTTACCCAAACATTACGACCCCAAACAGACCGAAAACAAATGGTATCAATTCTGGCTGGATGAGAAATTCTTCCATGCGGACGCCAACTCCAAGAAAGAAACCTTCAGTATGGTGATTCCGCCTCCCAACGTCACCGACGTGCTTCATGTCGGTCATGCACTGAACAACACCCTGCAGGACATCCTAATTCGCTGGAAAAGGATGCAGGGTTACGAAACCGAATGGCTGCCGGGGACGGATCACGCCGGGATCGCCACCCAGGTGATTTTGGAAAAGAAGCTGGTCAAGGAGGGATCCTCCAGAGAGAAGCTGGGAAGGGAGAAGTTCGTACAGCTGGCCTGGGAGTGGAAGAAGAAGAACGGCAATGCCATATTAAATCAATTGAAGAAGATCGGCTGCTCCTGCGATTGGGACAGAACCAGATTCACCATGGATGAGGGGCTTTCCGAAGCGGTGCTGGAGGTCTTCGTCCATCTATACAATAAAGGTTTGATCTACCGGGGGAAACGGATCATCAACTGGTGTCCCCGCTGCCAGACCTCCCTTTCGGACGATGAAACCGAGCGGGAGGAGAAGGACGGCCATCTTTGGTTTATTAAGTATAAGCTCAAAGGCTCGGACGAGTACATCACCGTTGCCACCACCAGACCGGAGACCATGCTGGGCGACACCGGCGTGGCGGTCAATCCCAAAGATAAAAGGTTCGAGAAGCTGGTGGGTAAATCGGCCATCCTCCCCATCCTGGACCGGGAGCTTTTGATCATAGCGGACGACTACGTCGATCCGGAGTTTGGCACCGGAATGGTAAAAGTCACCCCGGCTCACGATCCCAACGATTTCGACATGGGGGTCAGACATAAGCTGGAAAAAATCAACGTGATGAATCCAGACGGGACCATGAACGAGAATGCGGGGAAGTTTGCCGGGATGGATCGCTACGCCTGCCGGGAAGCTTTGGTCGCAGAGTTAAAGAAGAAGAAGTTTCTGGAGAAAATCGAAGCCTATAAGGTGGCGGTGGCTTTGTGTTACCGCTGCGGCACCGAGATCGAGCCCTACCTTTCGGAACAGTGGTTCGTCAGGATGGAGCCTTTGGCTCAACCCGCCATTGAGGCGGTGAAGTCTGGCAAGGTGAGATTCTATCCGGAGCGCTGGACCAAGACATACATGCATTGGATGGAGAACATCCGGGACTGGTGCATCTCGCGTCAACTGTGGTGGGGACACCGGATTCCGGTATGGTATTGTCAGGACTGCAAGGAGATCATGGTTTCGAAAACCGCTCCATCCGAATGCGGTAAATGCAAAAGCAAAAACTTAAAGCAGGACGAGGACGTTCTGGATACCTGGTTCTCCTCCTGGCTCTGGCCCTTCTCCACCTTTGGCTGGCCAAAAAAGACGCCGGAGCTGGAGAGGTTCTACCCCACCCGGGCACTTTTCACCGCATCCGAGATCATCTTCCTGTGGGTGGCGCGCATGGTGATGGCGGGATACGAGTTCATGGGGAAAGAGCCCTTCTCTGACGTTTACATCCATGGTACGGTGCGGGATGATCACGGGATCAAGATGAGCAAATCCCTGGGGAACGGAATCGATCCTCTGGAGATAATCGATGAATACGGGGCGGATGCTCTGAGGACCACCATGATGCTGGTGACCCCGGAGGGTGCGGATACCCTGATCGCCAAGAAGACCTTTGAGGTGGGACAGCATTTCGCCAACAAACTGTGGAACGTGTCCAAATTCGTTATGGGGAATCTTCCCGACGGTATTACCCCCGAGGTGGAGGCAACCGTAGGGTTGTCCCTACAAAAACTGGAGGACCGCTGGATTTTGAGTCGGCTCCACCGGACCATCAATGACGTTACCAGCTTCATGGATAACTACCGGTTCAACAGTGCGCTTAAAACATTATACGATTTCATCTGGCACGATTTCTGCGACTGGTACGTGGAGATGATAAAGCAGAGGTTGAATCTCCCCGAAGGGGAAAACGATAAAGCGACAGCCGTACAGATAGCCCATCTGGTGTTGAACCACATACTGCGACTGCTGCACCCCTTTGCTCCGTTTGTAACCGAGGAGATCTGGCAGCATCTGTATAAACCGGACAGGCAAAATCATGATACTTCTCTTTTGACCGCCAAGTGGCCTGTTTCTGCCAGTGAGATGATCGATGAAAAGCTGGAGGATACTCTGAAGAGGGTGCAGGAGGTGGTGACCTCCATTCGGAACATCCGGTCGGAGATGAACGTCCCTCCGGTCAAAAAAGCGGACGTATTGATTCGGGTGGATAATCCGGATTTAGTCCAGGTGTTGGAAGATAACCGGGAGCATATATCCATTTTGGGAAAGGTGGAAAAACTTCAAATCGGAAGGAAAATCGCCAAGCCGGATCATTCCGCCAGCGCGGTGATCCGGGAAGCAGAGATTTTCATTCCCCTCGAAGGTTTGATAGATTTGGAGCAGGAGCGCAAGAGGCTGGATAAGGAGATTCAGAGGATCAACCAGCTATTAGAGAAGATAAATAAAAAACTTTCCAACGAGGATTTCCTCAGGCGGGCGCCCAAAGAGATAATTCAGAAGGAAAAAGCCAAGCGGGACGAATATAGCCGGATGATAGAAAAATTAATCCAGCATTCGGAGGAGATTTTAGGCTGGTGATCGTGTTGGTTCGGGATATCCTTCAGAATGAATCCCTTCAGGATGATCCCTAATCTCCAACCATGAACAAGGATGTTAATTCAACCCTGGGTATGGGGGATAATCTCGATAGGTCAATCAGACAAGAGGATTCTCAAAAAGCATGGAGGCTTTCTCATCGGATCGCCCCTTATTTACAATTAGATAATCCTTTCCCCTAATGGTTAGTTTCTCTATGATACATGGAAGCAACGGAGAGAGGACAAACAATTGGAATCCTGTCTGATAAGTCAGGTAATTACGTTTTGGAATAAAACACTATTAGGATGGTATAATTATTTAGGTCAAGGAAGTAAAACAAACAATTGAAATCCTGCCTGATGAATCAGGCAACTACGTTTGGGAATAAAACCGTAAGCGGTTGGTATAATTATTCAAGACAGGGAAGTAACATAAACCCTTTTTCAGGGGGTGGTGAAATGAAAAGCTCTTTGATACTAAAGGTCGTAATTCTGGGACTCACCCTCATTACAGGCAGTTGGATAGGGGGAGCGGTGGTGCCGGTTTACGGGGAGGTGGCGGTTACCATCTACAACCAGGATTTGGGGCTGGTCAAGGACGTGCGGGAACTGGATTTCCAAAAAGGGAAGAGCATCATCAAATTCACCGACGTGGCGTCGCAGATAGATCCCACTTCGGTTCATTTCAACCCGGTTAATTCCTCCGATCAGGTGAGCATACTGGAGCAGAACTACCAGTATGATCTGGTCAGCTCGACCAAGATACTGGAGAAATACATAGACAAGGAGATCGAGCTTTTCACCAAATCCGAAGGAACCACGGGGGAGGAAAAATCATACAGAGGCACCCTCCTCTCCTATTCGAGTGATAATGTGACTTTACAAGAGACGGGGGGAGCCATTCGAATCATCAGGTTAGATGAGATCAGCAACCTTTACTTTCCCTCTCTGCCGGAAGGTTTGATTACCCGGCCCACCCTGGTATGGCTTCTCGACAGTCGGGTGAGCGGAAAGAGGAAAGCGGAGGTGAGCTACCTGACCTCCGGGATAAACTGGCATGCCGAATATGTGGCGGTGGTGGATCAGAAGGATCAGAACTTAGAGTTGGCCGGCTGGGTCTCCATCGATAACCGCTCCGGCGCCACTTACGAGGATGCCAAGGTGAAGCTGATCGCGGGTGAAGTAAACCGGGTAACAGAGATGCCCATGCCAACCCGTATGGGAAAAGGATTTGCAGCAGAGATGGCAGCCGCACCCCAGTTCGAGGAGAAGGCGTTTTTCGAATATCATCTTTACACCCTCATGCGTCCGGCTACCATAAAAGACAACGAAATCAAACAGGTCTCCCTTTTTCCTTCTGCCGACGTGGGGGTAAAGAAGATCTATACCTATGATGGAGCCAGAAACGACAAAAAAGTAAGAGTGGAGCTGGAATTCAAGAACGCCGAGAGCGCAGGTTTGGGAATGCCCCTGCCGCAAGGAAAAATCCGGGTATATAAAGCCGATGTGGATAAATCTTTAGAATTCGTGGGAGAAGATCGGATCGACCATACCCCCAAAGATGAAAAGGTAAGGGTGTTTCTGGGGAACGCGTTTGACATCGTGGGGGAAAGAAAGAAGACCGACTTCAAGCAAATCTCCGACGACGTCTCCGAGGAATCATATCAGATCAAACTAAGGAATCACAAGGAGGAGCCGGTGGAGGTGGTGGTGGTGGAGCATCTCTACTCCTACGTCCAGTGGGAGATCAAGGAATCCTCCATACCTTACGAGAAAAAGGATGCTTCCACCATCGAGTTCAAGGTTCAGCTGGCAAAAGACCAGGAGGTGGCGGTGAATTACACGGTGAGGTACTATAGATAGACAGAGTAGGGAAAGGGTGATGGGGGAAAGAAAGATTAATTGCAAATTGCAGAGTGCAAAATGCAAAATGCAAATTTATCAAGGAAAATTCAGAGTTTTGTTTTTCGATGAGGGAAGAAGAAACAATTTCTAAATTTTCTTTTTTGAATTTTGAGTTGATTTGGAACTATATGTCGGTTAGCTTTCATGTGGATCGCAACCCGACTTGCTACTGATATGTTGCGAATCGAAACTTCTCTTTTCGGAGGTAAGATGAAAATCCAAAATTTCAAAATTTCATTTTGGGGATGGTTTGTTTTATGTTTTGTTTTCATTCTACCGTTTTCCTTTTATTTTTCGGGCTGCGGGGTTAAGAACCCCGGTCTGGTTTCCGCCAAGATCTACTTGAATTTGGTTCCGCCGGATTACGACAAAGCCACGGAGCAGCTGCTTTTGGCAATAAAGCAGGATTCGCTCAATTGTGAGGCGCATTATCTTTTGGGAAATATCTACGCCGAGAAAAATCTGTACTGGGAGATGATGATTGAGTTTGGAAAGGTGGGAACGTGCAGGTCGAAGTCGAAAGATCCGAAGATGATGGAGGATATAAACCTGATCCAAAGACAGAAATGGACCGATGTGTTTAATTCGGGCATCCGTCTGGGCAAAAAGAGATTGCAGGTGGATCAATACAAACTCGATCTTCTCACCGATTTCTCCAAATATCCGGTCTACAAGGACAGTCTCAAGGCGATCTCAACCGAGATGGAAAATCCCGAGCAATTTTCCTGGGACAGCTATCAGATGTACGGCCAGGTTAAACCTGCTTTAGAGGATTTGGAGAATACTCTGGCCCAGGAGACGGTGGATCGTTATCAACTGGCCATTTTCATCGATTCCACTCGATACGAACCCTACCTGAACCTAGCAGTCGAGTACGGACGCCGGGATCAGCTGGACTTAGCTCTGGAGTATTACCAGAAGGCGCTTCAGCTAAAACCAGACGATCCCAAGGTGATGAACGATTATGCGGTGACCCTGCTGGCAGCCAACCGATTTGATCAGGCGCTGGCACTTTACCAAAAGATACTCCAGACCGATTCCACCAACGTGAATGCCCTGTCAAATTTAGCCATGATCTATGCCCGGGGTGGTGACAACCAGAAGGCGCTTTCCACCTATTCCCAGATAATCTCCCTGGATCCTGAATTCAAAGACGCCTATTTCAACCGGGGGCTTTTATATCTCACCCAAACCCAGGAGAAATCCACACAGGTAAAATACGACAAAGATGCCTGGGGGAAGAAACCGAAGGACAAATCTCTTTCGGCAGCATATCAAGCTTCACTGGATGACTACAATCAAATCTTCGCCAAGGCGGAAGCCGATTTCAGAAAAGCCATCCAGATCGATCCTAATGACAAGGATGGCTACTTCCATTTGGGTCTTTTGTTTTTGAGCCGGGCTCAGCTTTTGGAAGCGGGGAAAGCCCAGGACAGTGATTATGCCCAGGCGGAGGATTCCTTCAAAAAAAGTCTGGAGTTCGATCTGCAAAATACGGATGCCATGAAATATCTGGGATTCACCCTGATGAGCGAGAGAAAATGGGAGGAGGCCAGCTCGCAGCTGGAGAAGTTGGTGGAGATGAATTCAGCCGACCGGGAAGCCTGGGGGTATCTTGCCATTGCCTATGCCCGGTTGGGTAAGAAGGCTCAGGCCGATGCAGCGTTCAAGAAATCGGGGAGGTAGTAAACCGCTAAAAACCGTCCGTTGTCCTTCGACTTCGCTCAGGACAAGTCCATCGCAAAAGCAAATACGGAACCGAATGGTAGGGGTCGCACGGACGTGCCCCCACCCGTCTGGGCGCTCGTCTGGGCAATGAAAAAATATTGGTGTCTGAAAATAAAGAAGACAAAAAGATATTCCTCACCCCAGCTGGGGCATTCATCGCTTTGATCTGCTTTTTCCTTCCGTGGGTCAAGATTTCCTGCGGCAGGACTACCAAATCCTTTTCCGGTCCGGATATCGGCGGAATATTTTGGCTGGTATTGATTGCGGCACTGGTGATGGTGGCTGCCTTTTTCTATTTCCGGATCAAGAATCAGCCAGAAAAATCAAAATATGTCGCCATCATTGGCTCGATTGTTGCGCTTGCAGCTATATACATCAAATATATCAGCGTGGTTTATGGGCAAAACAGTCTTTTGGTTAAAGCCGGAACCAAAGTGGTGAGGTTTAAGGTTCAAATTGGAGCAATCGGCACACTTTTTGGATTGGTTTTGGTGATAATAGGTGCGACCTTCATTAAGATACATAATAGACCCAAACAGGAAACCCTCAAGATATAAAATCAAATTCCATTGGTAGTGTAACTGTAAAGGATAAAAAAGGCGGATGGAGAATATCCGCCTTTTTTTTAAGGTTATATTGTCGGGTGAAAACTCAATTTACATCTTGGTCACTTCCTGTTTAAGCCACTCAGTTGTTACACTCTTGGGCCGCTCGATGGAAAGACCCAAAGCCCGGTCCCATATCAGCTGTGCCAAAACACCCATGGCACGGGAGACGCCGAACAGAACGGTGTAAAAGTCGTATTCCTGAACACCATAATACCATTGTAGAACTCCCGAATGCGCATCCACGTTGGGCCAGGGATTCTTGGCTTTGCCGTGTTGGGTAAGAATATCGGGTGCAGTCTCATATATCATACTGCACAGTTTGAAAAGACCATCCTCGGGCATATGCTTTAAGCAGAACTCCCGCTGAGCTACATATCTGGGATCTGTCTTTCTTAAAACCGCATGTCCATATCCGGGGATAACCTGCCCGCTATTTAGAGTATCCCACAGGGCTTTGGACAATTCGTCCTTAGTGGGAACCCTTCCGCCCAACTTTTTCATCAGATTCTGAATCCAGCGCAGAACCTCCTGGTTTGCCAAACCATGCAGGGGACCGGCTAAGCCGTTCATCCCCGCTGACAAGGAGTAGAAAGCATCCGAGAGGGCGGAACCGACCAGATGGGTGGTGTGGGCACTGACGTTTCCCCCCTCATGATCGCAGTGCAGAACCAGATACAGTCTCATCAGCTCGTAATATTCCGGATTGTCGATCCCCATCATGTGGGAGAAATTGGCTCCCCAGTCCAGCTTCTTATTGGGGGCAATCCTCTTTCCCTCCTTATAGGTCCGGCGGTAGATATAGGCGGCGATGGCTGGAAGCTGAGCCAAAAGATTCATCACGTCTTCGTACATCGGATCCCAGTATTCGCTCTTGGGAATGCCTTCATCATATTTCTTGGCAAAAAGGGAGGTGGGTTGAAGAGACATGATCCCGATGGAAAACTGGGTCATGGGATGCATGTCTTTGGGGAGAGAATTCAAAATCTTCCAGGTGCCGGCAGGTATCTTTCCCCTTTTTTGCCACTCCTTGGTGACCTCTTTAACCTCCTTTTCAGTGGGAAGTTCACCGGTCAAAAGGAGCCAGAAGAGACCTTCGGGAAGGGGCTCTTCCCCTCCCGGGGCTTTGGGGAGCTTCTCCCGCACTTCGGGGATGTTGTATCCCCGGAAGCGGATCCCCTCCATCGGATCCAAAAGCGAGGTCTCCCAGACCATGCACTTTATACCACGCATCCCGCCGTAAGCTTGTTCCACGGTGGCTTGGGAGATCACTTTCTGACCGTGCTCTTTTACTATGGATTTGATCTCCTCCCGCAAGACGGGGATTTTTTGGGCAAGTTTTTCCTTCAACGACATAACCAACCTCCTGTTTATTTTATGTGAAATTTTTCACAAGAATATTGTTTAAAAAATTCTACGAAAGTTTGCTAGAAGTTTCAGTGATTCGATGGTTCATGAGATCCTTGGGTTTAAATATCGTTTTATCAACGCATTTAATTTCATTTCACTTGACCTCCTGAATCCTCGACCCCTTGAACCCTTTTTATTTAACCCACTAATACAGAGTTGGCTCAAAAAAGAACTTGGATTCAAACTCGAAATTCCGAGAGGAATCCGATGCATGCACAGAGTTTCTTTGGCCATCCAAAGCCAGGTCGTGACGGATGGTTCCATTTTCTGCATCCTTCGGATCGGTGGCGCCCACCAGCTCGCGGAGTCTCTTCACTGCATTCTCCCTTTCGAGCAGGACCGCCACCACCTTGCCCGAAGACATGTACTCTATCAATTTTTCAAAAAAGTGTTTACCCCGGTGAACTTGATAGAATCTCTCGGCTTGTGTCCTTGGTAAATCCCCCATCTTCAAAGCAATTATCTTGAACCCGGCATCCTCTGCTCTCTTCAGGATTTCTCCGATCAAATTTCTTTCCACCGCATCCGGTTTGATCAAAAGGAACGTTCTTTCTTCCATACTTTCCGGGGAATCACTACTTTTAAGTTAACGTTTCGCCGATTGAATTCTAAACCGTTGATCTTAGTCCCCTATCTATTGCTTCTTGCTCTCCTTCGGTGAACCAAACCAAATCCGGTTTCCAATGCCTTCAAGTTCCTCTCCTCGGTTCCCTTGGGGGCTCCTCTTTTCACCGCCTCCAAAAGTCCGTTCTTGGAGACTATCTTGGTCAGTGCGGCGATAGCGCCCAGAGCCACTATATTGGCGACCATGGGCGTTCCCAGCTGCTCTTGGGCGATCTTGGTGAAGGGAAAACCGTGTGCCTCCCGGTTGGGGAGTTGGGAAACCAGTTCGGAGTCGACCACTAAAACACCGTCTTCTTTCAGTGCCGGAAAATAAGCATCGCACGATTCCTGGGTCAAAGCCAAAAGCAGGTCCAAACCCAGAGGTTTGGGATAATATATCTCACCGGAACTGACCACCAGATCGGATCGGGAGGCTCCACCCCGTGCCTCCGGTCCATAGCTCTGGGTTTGACAGACATTCTTGCCATCTTCCACCCCTATGGCTTCTGCCAGGATCGTACCGGCGAAAACCATTCCCTGTCCTCCGGATCCGGAGAGCCGTATCTCGTACCGATCCGCTTCCGGGTGAGCTTTTTTCGTTTTTTCCATTCTATTTTCTATCCTATTTATGCCACACCGTCATGACGTTTGCGGATTCGATTGAATTACCAAGCGGAACAGGCATGCTATATCCTCGATTTACCAAAAACAGTTACAGGTCGGACTTGATATTTCCTATTTCTATTCAACTGAAAACCAACTACTCTAGTTTCATAGCTCTTCATTCTCTTTCTTTCCCTTTAACCCTTCCTCCTTCTCCATACAAACCTTGCGATTGGGCGATCACCTTATCGTACTCCTCACAATATTCCGGAAACTCTATATCCCATAAAACACCGGTAAGAAACTTGTCGCGCAATTTCTCCGGAGGAGCCTTTCCTGCAGCGGAGATGGGGATGGCGTGATCCCTCTGCCATTTCATCATATCCACCGCTCCACCTTCCTTGTTCAACCGGCCATATAAGGTCGGGCATTGGCTGATCACCTCGACTAAGGAGAATCCTTTTTTCAGGATAGCTTGCTCCACCAGTTTTTGCAGCTGCATCACATGATATACCGTTCCCCGGGCTACAAACGGCGCTCCGGCAGCCATAGCCAGCTTGGCGATGTCGAATCCCCTCTCCCGGTTGCCGAAAGGAGCGGTGGTACCGATCTTCATGAAAGGGGTGGTGGGGGCGACCTGTCCCCCGGTCATACCGTAGGTGGAGTTGTTGACCAGGATGGTGGTCAAGTCAATGTTTCGTCTGCAAGCATGGATGAAATGATTTCCTCCGATGGCCAGGGCATCCCCGTCCCCGGTGATGATGATGACCTTCAAGGCGGGCTTGGCTAATTTCACCCCGGTGGCATAAGCCAAGGGCCTTCCGTGTGTGGTATGCAGGGTGTTGAAATCCACATAGACCGGCATGCGGCTGGAACAGCCGATGCCCGAGATCATCACTATCTCATCCCGGGAGAGCTTCAGGTTGTCTATGGCCCGGATGATCGCCCCCAAGACGATCCCGATGCCGCATCCGGCACACCAGACGTTGGGGAACTTCTTTTTGGTCCGGAGGTATTTATGGGTTACCTCGGAGAATATGGGCATGCTATTTCTCCTCCCTTATCTTTTCGAAGATCTGATCGGGGGTGATCAGCTCGGAATCATACCGGTTGAGTCCCCGCACCCGGGTATTTCTCCGGTTGACCCGCATCACCTCTCCGATCAACTGCCCCTGGTTTAGCTCGGCTACGATTACCAGATCCAGCTGTTCCAAAACATTCTCCAAGTAGGCATCGGGGAAGGGCCAGATGGTCAAAGGCTGAATCAGACCGGCCTTGATCCTTTTCTCCCGCGCCATCCTGACGGCCTGTCTGGCGGCCCGGGCAACTATCCCGTAGGCGAAAATCGCGATGTTGGCGTCCTCCATGAACTCCTCCCGGACCTGGATGATGTCGTTTAAGTTGTGACAGATTTTGTTCTTCAGCTTATCCAGCTTTTCCTTTATCACCACAGGCCGGTCGGTGGGGAATCCCTCCGGATTATGGGTCAACCCGGTGATGTTGTACCTGTATCCCTCTCCAAACGAAGCCATGGGGGAGACGAAGTGGGGATTGATCTCGAAATGCTCGTACCATTCCGGCGGCACGGTGGGTCTCATGCGGTTGACTATCCTTATCTCCTTTGGATCGGGGAGAGTGATCTTCTCCCGCATATGTCCCACCACCTCGTCCATCAGAACGATCACCGGCGTGCGATATCTTTCCGCCAGGTTGAAAGCGCGGATGGTGAACTCGTAACATTCCAGCACCGAGGAGGGTCCCACCGCGATGGCATAATAATCGCCGTGGGTACCCCAGCGCGCCTGCATGGTGTCGGCCTGAGCCACCTTGGTGGGAAGTCCGGTGGAGGGGCCGCCTCTCTGGACGTCCACGATGACGCAGGGAACCTCCGCCATGTAAGCATATCCCACATGTTCCTGCATTAAAGAAAATCCGGGACCGGAGGTGGCGGTCATCGACTTTACCCCTGCCACCGATGCACCGATAACCGAGGCTAAGCTGGCGATCTCATCCTCCATCTGAATGAACTTACCTCCCACCCGGGGAAGTTCTGCAGCCAAGATCTCCGCGATCTCGGTGGAGGGGGTGATCGGATATCCGCCGAAGAAGCGGCAACCAGCAGCTATAGCCCCCTCTGCGCAGGCACGGTTTCCCTGAAGCAGTCTCTCTTTTGTGTTCGGGGGGTTCATTTAGGCTCCTCGGTCGGATGTGGTTTGGGCTCCTTTTTCTCCCGTGGTTTCACCGCTATGGCGAAATCCGGACACCTCAGCTCGCACATGCCGCACTGGGTACATTTCTCCGGATAGGTCAATACCGGAAGCCCGTTCTCGTCCGAGGTTAAAGCACCGGTAGGGCAGAAAGCCACGCAGATGCCGCACTTTTTACACCAGGCTTCAAATACGTGAACTTTTTCCTCCCCCACTTCCGGTTTTCCGCTGGTTTGGGTCTTGGTTGCTTGGTCTGCCAATTTAGTTTCCTTTCGTAAATCAAATAGAGCTTGACACAGGTGAGTATAAATATTAAGTTTATTACGTGGAAAGTCAAGCTTTTTACTAAAACTTTATAACCTTTTTGGCCAGCCTGAGTATGCCCTTGAAATCCATAAACTATAAATTCAAAAAAAAGCTTAACTCCACCTTGGGCGGAGAAGCGCATAACTTCTGCTACCAGTGCGGTGCATGCGTGGGCGATTGTCCGGCTGCCATGTACTCCCCGGATTTCAATCCCCGGGAGATCCTCCTTCAAGCCCTATTAGGGGAAGAAGAGCTTTTGACCAGTGAAAACTCCCCCATCTGGAACTGCACCAACTGTTACACCTGCTACGAGAGATGTCCCCAGGCGGTCAGGCCGGTGGAGGTGATCATTGCCCTGAAGAACATCTGCTTTGAGAAGATAACCAGCGCTCCGGAGGTCAGAGAGCTGGTGGAGAGCGTTAAGATGACCGGCCGGACGGTGAAGATCACGTCTTTATCGGACCGTAGGAGAAAGGAGCTGGGATTAAAAGAGGTGAAGATGGTTCCCATCGAGGAGCTGGAGGAGCTTTTCAACCCCTAAACGATTATTTACATTTAAAATAATTGATTTTTTGCTGCTCCGATTAATCGAATAACTTTTGCATTGAATATTCTTTTAAAGGCTATCAAGTAATGAAATACGCTCCCTTTTTCGGTTGCATGATCACAGTCAAATACCCCCAGATGGAGGCAGCGGTCCGAAAGACCACCAAGAACCTGGGAATGGAGCTGGTGGATTTAGACGGATACTCCTGCTGTCCTGATCCCATATATTTTAAATCCACGGATAAGCTCACCTGGCTGACCATCGCCGCAAGGAATATCTGCATTGCCGAGGAGGCGGGGCTGGATCTGGTGACCATGTGCTCCGGCTGCACCGCCACCTTGTCCGAAGCCAATTTCCATCTTTCGGCGGAACCCGAGCTCAAGGAGAAGGTGAACCAACGCCTGAAGCGGATCGGGAGGGAGTATAAGGGGACGGTATCGGTCCGCCACATCGTCACGGTACTGCGGGACGATCTGGGGATAGATAGGGTCAGGGAATCGGTCAAAAAGCCTCTGGTGGGGATAAAGGTGGGTATTCATTACGGCTGTCATCTGCTCAAGCCGTCGGAGATCATGCGGGTGGATGATCCGGACTATCCCACCATTTTGGAGAAGCTTTTCTCCGCCATCGGCGCGGAGGTGGTTCACCACGACAAGCAAGGGCTGTGCTGCGGGAAGGCGTGCATGAACGAGGAGATACCGGAGAAGATGACCTACGACGTCTTAAGCTCCCTCAAGCGATCGGGTGCCGACCTGATGGGCTTGATCTGCCCCACCTGCTTCGACGAGTTCGACTTGGGGCAGATAAAACTATCCCGAAAATTCAATCAGGATTTGACCATACCCATCCTGTATTATTTCCAGCTATTGGGTTTGGCGCAAGGACTTTCTCCGCAGGAGGTGGGGCTGCATCTGCACAAGACCAAAACCGATCACATAGTCGAGAAGATAGCCTGTTCGGACTAACACGGTTTACATCATAAAAGCTGCTTAAAAGGAAAGGGAGAGTTGGGGTGTCAAACTTTAGCTGAGGTAGAAAAACTAAGATTTGGGGCGGGATAAATTCCCGCCCCTATGTTTTATTATCAATTACCACGCGGAATCTTTGACTGGAGGGGACATAAAATGAACAATATTTTCAAGGTATGCATAATATCTTTTCTCCTGCTTGCACTTCTCTTTTTAGCCTGCGGCAAGAATGGTGACGGTCCGGTAACCCCTAAATACAAATGGACCATATTGGGTTATTTTGACGGGAACAATCCTCAGGATCAGGCACCGGACGGTCATTCATACGTGATCAAGGACGTACAGGAGCTGGAGAAGATCGACTCCACCCAGGACGTTCAAATCATGGTCATGCTGGGCTCCGTCAAGACCGACGGGAATTGTAGTTACTATCATATCCAAAGTCATCTGGACGAACCACCGGACGAGATCAGCTCGGAGGTGCTCAGTCTTTTGGGAAAGAAGGATATGTCTCTTTTCACCACGCTGAGAGATTTTATAGGCTACGGGATGGATAAGTATCCCGCCGATCATTACCTGTTGATCATCAACGATCATGCTGCCGGCTGGAAGGGGCTTTGCTCGGATGCGGTCAACGGAGGGGGGAGCTGGATGAGCCTATCCGGGCTCTCTTCCGCTCTTTTCGGATTCTCCTTCGACATAATCTGGTTCTATACCCCCTCTATGGCTACCGCCGAGGTGGCTTATCAGATAAAAGATCAGGCGAAATACATGATCGCTTCGCAATATAAGTGGTATCCGGACAACATCATGGGCGCAGCCGTATGGCTGCCCTACCTGACGGAAAATCCCAATACCGACGTTCGGGAATTCGCTCGAAGGATCCCCCAGGCAGTCGACAGCGCGGTTTATCTGGTATCCCCCACTAAGCGTTTTCACTCGGCTACGATCAATCTTTCCAAACTTTCCACCCTGGTATCCGACGTTTCGAATTTAGCTCAAAGCCTGATAGATTATACCAGCTCCAATTGGGACAAAGTGTGGAGCGCCTGGGAGATTTCCCATAACTACAAAGATTGCGATTCTCTTCCCCTGGATCTTCGGGAGTTCGCCCGACAGATTCAAAACCAAACCGCTCTCGATACTACCATAAGGAACCGTGCCTTGCTGGTAGAAAACTCGGTGAACTTTGCCGTCATAACCCAGTATCTGTTTCCGGAATATGGCGTCTTGGGCGGTATCTCCATTCATTTCCCTTGGGATCATTTCGGTTTTGATTCCACCGATTATTCCGAGCTTTATTTTACTGAAACCGGCTGGGATGATTTTCTCTCGGTCTTCATTCAAACTTATCTGGGCAACTATGCCGGCACACTAGATATCAACAGTAAGCCCACTGGAGCAAAAATCTTTTTAGATGGGATAGATACCGGAGATACGACTAGAAGCATATTTGAAGGACTCCTTCCCAGAACATATACTATTAAACTAACTAAAGCTTCTTACAAAGACACGCTATTTAGTACCACTGTAGATGCTAATCAAATTAGACCCGTCTATGTCATTCTTAAACCTTCTCCTTAACTCGACACCATACACTAATGGGCTGAATTCCTCTTGCTCATTTGAACCAGATAAGTCTCCTAGTCTAAAATTAAGATAATCTCTCGACAAAATTCTTGTTCTCAGGGTTTTGGGCTGGTCCTATGACGATCGGATATTCTTAGATATCTATTCCGAAGACGAGCTAAACACCTTTAGGTAATTGGATGGCTATAATGGACTATAGATTTTAGTCCTATTTTTTTCTTTCACCGAGCTTTGGATCTATCACATTAAATAAACCACAGACTTCTCTTTAAACTAAACATTTCCTTTTTTAAATACCTTTCTACATTTATATTTAATTCATGCAGGAGCGAGACAAAACATTCCAGGAATCCACAGGCAATTTTCCTAAAAAACAGACCATAATAGCCCTTTGTTCCGACATCGGCCGGGGTCATCCGAACTATTTGGATAGCTTGTTGTCTCTGCTAAAGAAAAAGTACCCTCATATTGTTTGTAGAACGGTTTTCGAGGAGAGCAAAGGGATATCACTTTTATCATGGAGATTTCTCCTTTGGCTTTACCGGATCAGTGGGAAAGGTGGGCTGGCGACCCCATTTTACAACTTGATCCGCAGAAGATCAGGAGATAATTCCCCGGATTCGCTTACTATAAAAATTCTGGGACGGGACTTGAAGCGCGCTTACAAAAACTTTCCGGGAATTTGTCTGATAGACCATCCGATCATTGCCAAAGTTTTAGCCAATGTCTGCCGGGTGTGGTATGTGCATGGAGAAATCGCCGCTCCGGAGGAGTGCGCCATACCCGGGGTGGAGAAGATATTGGTTCCATTAGAAGAGACAAAACAGAAGTTAGCTGCTTGCGGAGCAGGAAAAGAAGCCATCGAAGTCTGCGGATTGATGATCGAGCCGGGACTGGTTGATTCAGCAGAAATATCCTATAGAAGAAGACTGGAAAGAATCAATTCCGGGTTACCCTTGACGATTGGCTTATTCACCTCCGGCGCTTATCCCAAGGAGCACATGGAGAAGATCATCCTGGGCGCCAGATCGGTCATAGAAGCCAAAATGAAAGTGGTCATCTTCTGCGGGACTAATCCGCATAAATTCAGATGGATGATAAATGAATTCACGAACCTAAGAGTAAAGATAATTGAAGATAAAGAAGAGACATTTAACAGAGATATTGATTACGATCTCTGGCTTGTTTTCCGAAAGACCAGGCAGGAGGATACCCAAAGGGCGGTTGAGCTTGTTCCCCTTCTGGACGTCTTTGCAGCGGCTTCCCACGAGAGAACCAACTGGTCGGTTGGTTTGGGCTTGCCTATGTTTGTTCTCTTTCCTCTGATCGGCACCTTCGCTTCGCAGAATTTTGAATTTGCACAAAGACAGAAGGTGGTTTATCCTCTGGACACCAAAGAGAAAGCGAAGAATCTCGGAGAGATTCTATCCGGATTCCGGCAAAATAGTCAGTTGCTGGAGATGGCAAGAAATGGATTTGGAGTTCACAAAATAATTGGTGTTGAGAATGTGGTTTCAGTTTTATTGAAAACAATAAACTTGTCATAATTAACGAATGATTATCTTATTAATCAATAAACTGTTAAACAAAATAAATTGTTTTTCACGAATTTTCTGCTCGCAGTTTCCAACGAATTTTAGTTTTAATTCTTTTTATCTCTATCTTTTCTGTTGTTTATGTATTCTTAATCAATTATATAAAAACGAGTTACATTACAAAATAGAATTACCAAAACACGTAAAAGTCGGCATATCCTTTGCAGGAATTTAATATTGCTGAATTGTTTATAGGAAAGGGGAATTAAACAGGTTTGAGTTGATAAATGTCTTTTGATTTGCTATGAGGGTGCCATGAAGAAATTGGGACTTATTTTATTTGCTTTTGTTTTCTTGATAATACAACTCTGGCAAAACGCTTCGGCAGAAAACCTACAGGTTAAGATTCTGCTTAGTGCTAAGGGAGGTTTATGTTCTTCTCTGGGAAACGGTTTTGCTGCTGGCAATAGTCAGGATGGGAAATATGCATTGGGGATAAGTGCGGAGTATTTTTTCTTAGATGCACTATCCGGAGGTTTAGTTGTATCCTCTAATTCTTTTCAAGGTGACTGGCATAGGTCAATGATTCCAGAAGACCAACATCGCTACCGGACTAATTGGAATTGGACCAGTTTCAACCTCTTTACAAGATTTGTATTAGAACCACAAAGCAAAGCTTCCCCGTATCTACTAGCGGGAATTGGATTATATATTCCCAAGGTAAAGGATAAGTGGTATCAAAATCCCGACACCATTTACACTCACACATCTTATGGTAAGGGGCACCTGGGCTATCACTTTGGCGGTGGAATCCAGTATCTTCTCTCCAAGAAAATGCTTGTATTTTTAGAGGTTCCCCTTATCATCATCAGTACCAATCATTTGTCAATCCACTGGTTGGACGAACCCCGAAAGATGGAACAAGGGCATGACATTAGCGAACCCAGCCTATTTTTTAACGTTTTTGCAGGAATATCATTTTTCTGGTAATAGTTTATAGATATATTTCCTGAAAATGCGAGAAGAAAATTAGATTCAGTAGTTCGATTTTCCACGGGAAAGATAGGAGTAAAAAATGAGAACCACTAAACTTATGGGCACTGTATCTATGATTTTGATAGTGCTCTTTGTTTTTTTACCTTTGCAAGCATCCGAGAAAATCCAGATACGAATCTGGACAGACAAAAATGAGTATTTGGTTCGAGAACCAATAATTGTCAACTATTCTATAAAGAATATAAGCGACAAGATAATTAAGATGACATTCTTGGACTCTCCCTTTCAATTTAAGATAACAGATCAAAATGGCATCACTTATCCTAGCATTGGATCTATCTTGGTCGGAATTCCTTACCGCGACTCCCTTATACCTACGGAGGAATATAAAAACAGTGCAAACATAACAGACGGTTATGCGATGATCAATGCCGGAGAATATACGTGCTATTTTGAAAATCCCCAAGGACCGAAAGATTATATTTCACCAGGGGGAAGATCCAACATAATTAGAGTTAAAGTAAAAGAACCTACTGGCGAAGAGAAAAAAGCCCTGGATATGTTTTTGGATGCTGGAACAGTTGAAACGAATGAAGAGGAAAGCCCAAGAAGGTGCCCGAAAAGAGGTGAGGCGGAATTCTTGAAATATCAGGCGCTTGTTAGGCAATATCCAAACAGCGTTTACGCACCCCTGGCATTACGAGAAGCGATATGGATTTATTTCTACTCAAAAGACTTGAACAAAAGAAGAAAAATCATCCCTATGAGCATAAAGTTAATAGAGGATTATCCAGATTTTTCTGATTTCGTGGCAACCTTTACTGAACTTGTTGGTACTTATGAAATCCTTAAAGACAAAGAAGGTGCGATCCAGACCATGAAGGAATTGATCGAAAAATATCCCAACACCAGGATTTCGGAAAGAGCGGAATATTGGTTGGAAAAGATTGAAAAGTGGGAATTTAAATAAGGGCTTGTAGGGACAACTCTTGAATTGTCCCTACAAATGCGAATCAACAATTATTTCCTTCCTGAAATTTATCCCCCATTTTGATTGACTTTTCATTTGCTTTTTGTTAATTAGGATTTTTAGTATTAATCATTCCTTTCAATTCTGAAAACGGAGGATGAATTGTTTCGAAATCCAAAAGAAGTTATTAAATTTGCCAAGGCGAAAAAAATCGGAATGATCGATTTGAAATTCATCGATCTTTTCGGAAGATGGCATCATCTTTCTTTACCCAAAAGCCAATTGAACCTTGACATGTTCAAACGGGGCACCCCTTTCGACGGCTCCGCCACCCCCGGTTTCAAATCGGTGGAGTCGGGAGACATGGTTTTGATCCCCGACATCAAAACCGCCCGGATAGATCCGTTCTGGGACATACCTACGTTGAGCTTCATCTGCAGCTCAGCCGAGGCGACTACTTTGGAATCTTACAAAAGAGAGCCGAGATCGGTCGCGCAGAGAGCGGAGCAGTATCTGGTGAAAACGGGGATTGCCGACAAAAGCCTCTGGTCGACAGAATTTGAATTTTACATCTTCAACAGCGTCAGTTACAAAAACGACATCAACATGGCTTCCTATATCATAGATTCCAACGAGGCGGACTGGAATTCCGGATTAAGGGAGGGAAGGAATTTAGGTCACAAAATACCTCCCCACAGCGGGTATCACGCCATTCCCCCATTGGACGATATGTTCAACCTGCGGGCGGAGATGGTGGAAAACATCGAAGGGGGCGGGATACCGGTGAGATACCATCATCACGAGGTGGGAGGTCCGGGACAATCGGAGATAGAGATCTTGGAAGACACCCTGACCAACATGGGGGACATCACCATGTGGATGAAATACGTGATCAAGATGATGGCCAGAAAATACGACCACACGGTCACCTTCATGCCCAAACCGCTTTATAACGAAGCAGGAAACGGGATGCACTTTCACCAGCATCTTTTTAAAAAAGGAAAGCCATTATTCTACGATAAAAAAGGCTATGGTGGACTAAGCCGACTGGCTTTGTATTATATCGGCGGGCTGTTGACTCACGGAAGCGCTCTTTTGGCTTTAACCAATCCCAGTACCAATTCATATAAGAGACTGGTTCCGGGATTCGAAGCTCCGGTGAAGTTGTTCTTCTCGCTTGCCAACCGCAGCGCCGCCATTCGTATTCCCAAATACGCCGAAAAGCCAATGGAAAAAAGGATGGAGTTTCGGCCGCCGGACGGTTCCTGCAACGTTTATCTGGCTTTGGCGGCGCAGCTTATGGCAGGGATAGACGGGATCAAGAGAAAAATCGATCCCACCAAGGCGGGATTTGGTCCCATAGACAAAAACGTATTCATCCTGCCCCAAAAAGAAAGGGATAAAATCAAATCCGTCCCCGCTACGTTAAAGGAGGCATTGGAAGCGTTGGAGAAAGATCACCGGTTTCTTTTGGAAGGCGGGGTGTTCACTGCAGACATCCTGGAGGTCTGGATCGATTACAAGCTGAACAAAGAATACAACGAGGTGAGAAACCGGCCCCATCCGTACGAGATGTCCTTGTATTATGATGTATAGCATTCCAAGGTTTCGTAAGGGAAGGTTTCGGTTGTGGTTCGACCAAGCTCACCACCCTGAGTTTATCGAAGGGCGGTTACGTATCGTTATTCGCAGTCGTTTATCGTTTTCGACCAAAGTCAAGACCGCAATCTAAACCGAAACATAACCGACACCAAAACCGAATAACGACAAACTTGATTACACAAAGATTCCTTTCAACCGGATGTATTAACCAAAATCTAATTCCAAAACCCATTTACGCGAGGTATGCCATATGCCCAAGACCAAAGAAGAAGTCCTGTCTATAATTGATGAAAACAAGGTAAAATATATCCGACTGTGGTTTACCGACATTTTGGGGCAGTTGAAGGGAATGTCAATCACCCGGGGAGAGATAGAACACGTGCTGGACGAAGGGCAGGGATTCGACGGCTCCTCGGTGGAGGGATTTGTCCGCATTCAGGAGAGCGATCTTTTGGCCATGCCGGATTTACACACTTTTCGCATCCTTCCCTGGTCGGTTAACGATGAAAAGGTAGCGCTTTTGATCTGCGACGTGTTGAATCCCGACGGCACCCCTTTTGCGGGGGATCCACGCTTTGTGCTGCGGAGGGTTCTGGCAAAAGCAGCCCAAAAAGGGTGGGGATTCTTCTGCGGACCGGAATTGGAGTATTTCTACTTTCCCAACAAAAATGATCCCACCCCCATCGATCAGGCGGGATATTTCGATTACAGCACGATAAGCCCGGCTACCAGAATGCGAAAGATGGTGGCGACTGCTTTGGAGACCATGGGCATCCCGGTGGAGTGCACTCATCATGAGGTGGCACCCTCCCAGCACGAGATCGACCTGAGGTATCAGGAAGCATTGATCATGGCGGATTTCGTCATGTTCTACCGTCTCACCGTGAAGGAGATAGCTTTACGAGAGGGGTATTATGCCACCTTCATGCCCAAACCGCTGTTTGGAGAAAACGGCTCGGGCATGCATACTCATCAATCCATATTCGAAAACAACAGAAATATCTTTTTCGATCCGGAGGAGAATAAATATCACCTTTCCCAAGAGGCGAGATACTACATCGGCGGACTTTTCCGCCACATCAAAGAGATCTGCCTGGTTTTGAGCCAGTGGGTCAACTCGTACAAACGTTTAGTCCCCGGTTACGAGGCACCGGTATACATCTGCTGGGGGACGCGAAACCGCTCGGCTTTGGTGCGCATCCCGGAATACAAGCCGGGAAAGGAGAAAGCCACCCGCATCGAGCTGCGCTCTCCCGATCCAGCCTGCAATCCCTATCTGGCATTTGCCTTGATGCTCGGCGCCGGCTTGAAAGGAATCGAGGAGAAGATAGAACCGCCTTCACCGGTGGAGATGGATATTTACGGTTTATCCGATGCGGAGAGGAAAAAGCTCTCCATCGATTGTCTCCCCGGGACTTTGGAAGAGGCAATACGGGAGTTTGAAAAAAGCTCTCTGGCAAGAGAGGTCCTGGGTGAGCATATTTTCAATTCCCTGGTTGCTAACAAAAAAGTGGAATGGGATCAGTACCGGATTCACGTGAGTAATTACGAGTTGGAGAAATATCTGCCGTGGTTGTAATACCGGTGACGGATAAAAAAACCGACCGCCGTCCATGGTCCGCCGGAATGCACCGTCTGGTGCATACCGCCGTCCGCCGCAAAAGCAAAAAACGACAAAGACTAAACGGATTGAAGGCATGAGAATAGAAGATAAAAAATACGAATTTGGATCTTGGGGAGATACGAGATGAAAAAGTTGAATTTAATTGTTATAGCTTCCGGCGGGGGGACCAATTTGCAAGCCATTATAGACAACATCGAAGCCGGAAAATTGAATGCTCAAATCAAGGCAGTTATCAGCAACAATAGCAAATCCGGGGCGCTGGAGCGGGCGAGAAATCACAATATTTCCGCCATTCACCTAAGTCACAAGCAATTTGCCACACCAGAAGAGTTCGATCAAAAGCTTTTGTCCGTCTTGAAAGAGAACCAGACCGACATGGTGGTTTTGGCCGGGTATATGAAGATGCTCTCCCCGGTCATAATCAGAGAATACAAAAACAGAATAATCAACATCCATCCCGCGCTTCTCCCCTCTTTCGGCGGACCTGGGATGTACGGTATCCACGTGCACGAGGCGGTGATCAAAGCGGGAGTGAAAGTATCCGGTGTGACCGTGCACCTGGTTGACGAGATTTACGATCACGGCGCCATCGTAATTCAAAAAACCGTTCCGGTCGTGGATGACGATACCCCCGAAAGCTTGGCTGAACGGGTCTTGAAAGTGGAACACCGGGCCTATTCCGAAGCACTTCAGCTTTTTGCGGAAGAGAGAATCGAGATAAGAGATAATCGAACTGTTATTAAAGGAAATATATAGACATTATTCTCATTACTTCGGTTTGAGCATATCCCCTCACCCCAACCCTCTCCCCATAGGGGAGAGGGAGAATTATTTACCATGCCCAACGAAAACGAAGACACCAGGTATTTTAAATATCTCCTTTACCTCATCATTAGTACCACTCTTTTTCGCTTAATCTATATCAATATCCCCAACTTAGCGCCGCAGGAAGCATACTATTGGAATTATTCCCGGCATCTGGCTTTGAGCTATTTCGACCATCCCCCGATTTTGGCCTGGTCGATTTATCTTTTCACTCACATAGGAGCACCAAGCGCATTTTTCGTCCGGATCGTGTGTGTTTTAATCTCAGCTGGATTAACATATTTAACCTATCTTATTGGCAAATTGCTCTTTGATTCGAAAGTGGGTTTTTACTCGGCGTTACTTTTAAACTCC
>Ga0315291_10002466_pt1 | contig 24266 bp, 18 predicted proteins | sample YL17G12_20_MG_FD_203070 | JGI IMG/M metagenome (GOLD analysis project Ga0315291, IMG submission 203070) | Sediment microbial communities from Yellowstone Lake, YNP, Wyoming, USA - YL17G12_20 | ecosystem: Environmental > Aquatic > Freshwater > Lake > Sediment | place: USA: Wyoming | collected... | reverse complement strand
TTATGTTAATAAGCCAGTAGATTTAGAGGAGTTAAGAATAAATATAAAAAAAGCCCTGGAAAATCAGAAGATTTTAACTGAAAACAAATACTTAAAAGAACAGCTAAATGAGAAATATAAAGATTTGAAGCTAATAGGTGAGAGCAAAGCTATAAAAGAGGTATTGAGCACTGTTGCACGCGTAGCAAAATCCGATTCAACTGTATTGATCCGTGGAGAGAGTGGAACCGGAAAGGAATTGGTGGCCAGGGCAATCCATGCTTTAAGTGATAGAGCTAATCAAAGATTTATCTCTTTATCCTGTGCGGCCATTCCTGAGACTCTGCTTGAATCTGAGCTGTTCGGATATGAGAAAGGTGCTTTTACCGGTGCAACCAGGAGAAAAGAGGGGAGGTTTGAACTGGCGGATTCAGGCACTCTTTTTCTGGATGAGATCGGTGATCTATCCTTAGAGACTCAGGTCAAACTTCTTCGGGTGATTGAAACTCAGGAATTTGAGAGATTAGGTGGTGAGGAGACTATAAAGGTTGATGTCAGGATTATCTCTGCCACTAATCAGGACCTGGAAAAGAAAATCAAAGAAAAATCTTTCCGTGAGGATCTATATTATAGATTGAATGTGATCTCGATTTTTATTCCTCCGTTAAGGGAAAGAAAAGAGGACATAATTCCCCTGGTTAATCATTTCATAGAGAAATCAAACCAGAAAACCGGAAAAAATATCCAGGGATTAACCCGGGAGGCAAAAGACATTTTATTCTCATATCCCTGGCATGGAAATATCCGTGAATTGGAAAATGTAATCGAGAGGGCAACTGTCTTAAGCCGGGGGGAGGCAATTGATAAATCGGATTTGGCTCACCTGAGTTTCCAGAGAATAGATGAAATTTCCTCAACTCTTTTACTGAAAGATTTAGAGAAAAGCCATATCCTTAAAGTTCTGGAAAAAACCGGAGGAAATCTAAGTCAAGCTGCGGAGCTTTTGGGTATTCACCGGAATACTCTAAGGCTGAAGATGAAAGAATATGGCATAAAATAATAAAACAAAAAAATTGAGATGCTTCGTCCGCCTTTAGCGGACTCAGCATGACACTGAACATACACCGTGTCAGTCGGATCCCCTACGGGGAGAAGAATCTTTAAACAATTGAAAGAGATGTTTCCCCGATAAATCGGGGTCAACATGACAGTTAAGAATAAAAACTTAGTTGCACCAAACAGGATCAAATTCTTGGGGACGGCTGGAGCAAGAATAGTTGTATCCAAACAGCTCAGGGCTTCAGGGGGAACCTGGCTTACCTTAGAGAATAATAATTTTTTGATAGATCCTGGTCCAGGAACTTTGGTCAAGTGTTTTTCCAGTAAGCCAAAATTAGACCCATCCAAGTTAGATGCGGTCATTTTAACTCACCGTCATATTGACCACTCCAATGATGTTAATATTATGATTGAGGCGATGACGGAAGGGGGATTTAAGAAAAGAGGCGAGCTTTTCTGTCCGGCTGATGCTTTAAATGATGATCCGGTAATTCTTAAATATGTGAGAAGTTTTGTGGAGCAAATTCATATTCTCAAAACCGGTGGTGAGTATAATATAGATACCATTACTTTGTCTACACCCTTAAAGCATATTCACGGAGTTGAAACTTATGGGTTGATTTTCAAAACTCCAAAATACAGAATCTCATTTGTCGTGGACACGAAGTTTTTCCCGGAGCTGATAAAATATCATTCTGGAAGTGAAATGATTGTAATAAATACTGTGAGATATGAGCCTGAAGGGGCTAAGAAATTGAATCTGGACCATCTAAATTTAGAGGATGCGAAAAATATAATAAAAAACTGTAAACCTCAAATAGCTATTTTGACTCATTTTGGTATGACCATGCTTAAAGCTAAGCCCTGGGAACTGGCTCTGCAATTGAAAAAAGAGTTGAAAACTGAAGTTATAGCAGCCTCAGATGGGATGGAATTGAATTTAGATGAGGTGATTTTTTAAATTGTATTTCGTAGTGCGTCCACCTAAGGCGGATTAGCCTCGCTTAAGCGACCTTCTGTAGCGGAGGTCTTTAGATCTCCATTACATTTAGCAGTATTAGAGACGCATAGCGATGCGTCTCTACGTTTTTGGATGATCCTCTGAAAGGGTTGCATTATAATATACACGGAGCGGGTTTCAAACCCGCCTACTACAATTGCACAAAAACTTGTATGAATGAACAATTTTTGTGCAGTTCACAAATTCAAGTAAAATAAAGTCTTAATAAAATGCTTTATATAACTACGATAATCCATTGAATATTAACATCCTATAACCTACCACCTAATTCCTATCAACTGCTCTAAATCAGGCATAAGGTTTGCATAATAGAAATATGGAACTTTTTAAATAAGGAGTCGTTATGAGAAAGGTAATTTTGATTTCGTTAGTCTTAACAGGTTTGTTTTTTATCTTCAGTGGCTGTGAGAAGAAAGTCTATGTAGTCGAGGACGATACTACCCCACCTTCGTCTCCTAAAGGTGTGTATAGTACAACCGGAAATAGAAGTATCTATATCGATTGGGAACCAAATGATGAATCTGATTTAAAGAATTATTGGATATTCAAGACTTTAGATCCAGATGCTGGTTTCTCCCGTTATGACAAAACGAGCATTTCTGAATATACTGATTTTGGTCTGAGTAACGGCACAACTTACTATTATGTCATAACCGCAACTGATTATTCCGGAAATGAAAGCGAAGTATCCAAAGTAATTTATGATACACCCAGGCCTGAAGGTCATAATGCGAGATTATATCATCTGGCATTTAATCCATATCGAGCTGGATTTTCATTTGATAGCTTAAAGGTAGTTCCTTGGTATAGTGCTGTTTGTGATATTTACTTAGATTTAGATGAGTTCGACAGGATTTTTTATCTTAATACCACTGTAAGAGATAGTATCCCTAATGATATTCAAGATATGGGATTTACGTTTGGATGGAGTGAGATAAACGTTGCGCCAGATACAAATATAGGGTGGTCTGAGTTAGGATATATTCCAGTCGGGTGGGGTCACACTTATGTTATCTGGACCTGGGATAACCATTATGCAAAGATGAGGGTAACTTATATTGATACTCTTTATTATGAGTATATTGATTTTGATTGGGCTTACCAGACCGCAGTTGGTAATCCGGAGCTTAAGGTTGTGCCTAAGAGAATTGCTAATAGAAAGTAGTGCGAGGCTTTTAGCCTCGCTTAAGCGACCCTGAAAGGGTCGCACTACGACCATCGATGGAATAAGAGGAGGTGTTAAGATGAAAAGCAGAAAGTTGGTCCTGGGAACTCTCTTGATAGTTTTGGGAGTATTTGTAAGCGGATGTGCTCTGTATGTGGGAGGTGTCTTTGGCGGGCCAAGATACAGGTATCACCACCCGCGCTACTGTTACGACTGTCATCACCATCCCACCTGGACTCAAGTATATGTAGAGTGTGATTTCTATGATTTCCATTTCGTGGATAATGGGTATTACTATCTGCCCAGACACGGAGTGGACCGGGTTTATGTCTACAAGAAATATAATTATCATAAAGACAAAGAATTTGTGGAGCATTACAAGAAATACCGAGTAAGTGATAAGGAAAGAGAGAGGATTGAGAGAGAATACCGGGGTGTGAGTGGAGAGGAGAGAAAGAAGATAGAGAAAGGATACAGGAAACCCGGGAAACCTAAGAAGTAAGAAGTAAAACAGTCCCGCATAAATTCGGGATGAAAGGAGTGATTGAGATGTTGAAAATATTAAAGCTAATACTGGCGCTTCTGGTTTTGACTTTGACTTTTAAACCAGCATTCGCACAGTCGCCAGAGGAAGAGGATTATGAGGGGATGAATGAATACAGGATAATACACACGCCCAATCCAGGTTTAGATATCGACGTCTGGATTAATAAGGGAGAGGGTTCAACCTATCATCCGGGTGATGATATCCGGATTTATTTCAGGGCTTCCAGGGATTGTTACGTCGTAGTTTATAATCTGGATACCCGTGGATATGTAAACGTTCTTTATCCTTATAGCTCAGAGGATGATCGTTACGTCGAAGGCGGCAGAGTTTACGGGATTCCGGGCAGATATGATGATTATTCTCTGACAGTGGATGGTCCATCAGGCGTCGAGTACATTCAGGCAGTGGCTTCTTATGAGCCTCTTTCCCTTCCGCACTGGTCGGATTATTATAGAGAAGGAACAGAGCCAGCAGATATCCGCACCTTGAGGATGGATGAGGATGAAGACCCCTACGTTTTTATGGAATGGGTGAACCATCAAATCAGCCCATCTCCGGATTATGTCACGGATGTGACTAATCTCTATGTGAGGTATCCTCATCCACAGTGGTATTACTGGCCTCATCAGTACTGGCATTATTCAGATCCTTTTCCATACTATTTAGGGAGCGTCTATTTCTGGGCACCTTTTGGAGTAGAGGTCTATATCGATGGTATTTTCTATGGGATAGCCCCGATAACCATTCCCTATATCATAGTGGGCAGGCACTATGTAACCTACTATTATAACGGCTGCAGAGTATGGAATAACTATGTTTATGTTGAGAAAAGTAAAACCGTAAGAGTAGATGCCAAGATAAATCAACGAATAAAATATGTCTCTGAAGATCCAGTTAAAAAAGAATATCGAAGCTGGAAGGAGAAGGAATATCAGCAGATCAAAGAGAGAAGGACATGGTCTGCCGATAATCCGCCTCAGGCGGATAAAGCTCGTAGAACAGAGAAACAAACTCGCTCCCGAACTGATTACCTGGATAACAAATCTCCAGGAAAAGATGGAAGACTTGAGCAGAGCAAAGAGAAATATCGTTCTGAGGATCAGATCAAAGAAAGAATAAATGACAGGGGCAGAGATTTTGTACCAGAGAAGGGAAAAGTTGAAGAAAAAAGAGTAAGAGATAGGGATCTTACCTCTGAGAGGGTAAGAACGAAGGAAAAAGAAATCAAAGCGGAAAGGGTTCCCCGGGAGAAAAGCAATCCTGAAGCGAGAAGCCTTGAATCTCCAAAGTATGAGCAGAAAAGCAGAGAGATTCATAAAGAGAGAAGCAGCCAGACTAGTAAGGAAAAAGTTGAGGTCAAAAGAAATAAAACTGAGAGGAAAAGGTGAGGTGAATAAAAATGAAAAAAGTCCATATAATACTTACACTGCTTTTGCTCTCAGTTTTCCTTTTCTCTTCGGTTTTAGCCATAGAGAGAACTCCCAGGAAGGATAGCGTAGCGGATAAAGAGCAGAAAGGAGAAATAAAGCCGGTACCCTCTACGGTAGAAAGAAAAGAAGAAAGTTCATCCGCGAAAGAGATAAAAAAAGATGAAGGTAAGGAAGCTGAAGTAAAGAAACCTGAGAAGGAAAAAGAAACAGGGATATCTAAAATACTAAAGGGATTTAAAGGAAACCTGAAAGAAAAAGGGAAAGAAAAATACGATTATTTTATAGATAAAAACGGGAATGGTATAGATGACCGGCTGGAAAAAGAGAAAACCGAAAAAAAGACCGAGGAGAAAAAAACTGCCGTTGAAAGAAAGGGTCGTCGAGGGAGATAGCATTAATTGAATAACGGAATTCCTTTTTCAGTTCTGGAATTTCCATACAGGTATTAGCGTCCGGATTTATTCCGGACGCTAATTTTTATTCAAAAGCTAAAAGAGTCGTAGTTTTGATTACTCCTTCCACGCCCTGTATTTCTTTGGTAATGATCCGTGGAATATCCTCATAGGATTTTGATTCAATGACTGCCACAATATCATAAGGCCCTGCTACCGCAGTAGCGGACTTCACCTGAGGAACTGCTTTCAGAGCATGAATAGCTCCATTGATGCTCTTAGGTTCCATCTCGATTAAAATGAAAGCTTTGACTGCCATCTGACCCTCCTTTCCATTTTTAGAGGAATGGATTTAATTTCATTGAAAATATAAGCTTCAATTTAAAGCTGTCAACTAAAATCTGTTAAGAGACTTATAAATAGTAGGGGTTTAAAAATTTGAATCCCTACATCTTTCAGTAATTAATCGTATTTTAAATAGTAAGTTACAGGAAGAGAGATTTATGTGAATAAGTCTAAAGTAGTAATTATTCGCTCAAATAAGGCTATAAATAGCTCTAAGAAGATCGATTCCTCTGTTCTTTCAGAGATGATCAAAAGAGGACTTTCAGCTTTTTCCGGGGACTCGGATTTCAGGGATGCTATTCGTAAATATTATTCTCCCAGGGATGTATTGGGCTTGAAGGTTAATTGTCTGGCAGGGAAGGGGGCTTCCACTCATCCGGAAGTGGCTTTAAGTTTAGCCAATTTGCTCAAAGAGAGTGGGATAAAGGAGAAGAACATCATCGTCTGGGATAGGTCAAATGATGAATTGGAGGAGGTTGGCTTTCCACTGAATTTTAATCACGATGGTTTACGTTGTTTCGGAACGGATACGGAGGGAATAGGATATTCAGGTGATTTGTACGAACATCTTAATATCGGAAGCTGCTTGAGCAAGATTTTATTAAGCTATACTAACGTTCAGGTAAACCTGCCGACTTTAAAGGAGCATGGACTCTCCGGGGTAAGTTGTGCCCTGAAAAATTTCTATGGGGCAATTAACAATCCCAATAAATATCACGAGGATGGCTGTGATCCATTTGTGGCTGACCTGAATGCACTACCAGAAATAAGAAATCAGAACAGGCTGATTGTCTGTGATGCTTTAACTATTCAATATAAAGGGGGTCCTTCTTATCAACCTTTGTGGAATGAGGAATATCGAGGAATAATCATAAGCTCTGATCCAGTGGCTTTAGATTTTATCGGCTATCAGACAATAAACCAGCTTCGACAGAAAAAAGGAATCCCTGCTTTGGAAAAATCCGGGCTTTCTTCAAAGTATATCTTTACAGCCGCAGATAAAAATCATAATTTAGGTAAAGCCACCTTAAGCGAGATTGAAAAGATTGAGATAAATCTTTAATTGCAAAATAAGATGAAGAAATTTAAGAGAAGAGAGTTTTTTAAATATTCTTTAGCCGGGACTGGAGGTGCTGTTTGCTCAAATTTAATCTCTAAGGTTCCTTTTTTAACTCTTCCGGATACAGCTTATGCTTTAAGCTCAAGTGGCAGGCTTTCTCACATAGAGGCGAAATATTATAAGAAGCTTGAGCATAAAGAGATAGAATGCCAGCTCTGTCCGAGGAAATGCAGGGTTGGTGATAGGGAGAGGGGCTATTGTGGAGTTAGGGAGAATCAAAAAGGGGTTTACTATACTTTAGTTTATGGCTTAGCTCCTTCCTTCCATAAAGACCCGATCGAGAAGAAACCGTTCTTTCATTTCCTGCCTGGAACGGATGCTTTTTCCATAGCCACAGCTGGGTGTAATTTAAACTGTAAGTTCTGCCAGAACTGGGAGCTCTCTCAAGCCAGACCTGAGCAGACTTATAATTACGAGCTTTCACCCCAAACCGTGGTGGAATATGCTTTAAAAGGAAACTGTCCTTCAATCGCTTATACCTATTCCGAGCCAACCGTTTTCTATGAATATATGATGGACTGCGCCAAGTCAGGAAAAGAGAAAGGGGTAAAAAGCGTGATGGTCTCTGCTGGTTATATTCAGCCAGAACCTTTGATTAAATTGTGCAGGGAATTAACTGCAGTGAAGATCGACTTAAAGGGTTTTACTGAGAAATATTATCAGGAGATCTGCCGGGGAAAGCTTCAACCGGTGCTGGATTGTCTTAAAGAATTGAAGAGAATCGGTATCTGGCATGAGATCGTCTATTTAATGGTCCCGACTTTGAATGATGATATGGGTGATATCAAGAAAATGTGTCTGTGGATTTTGAATAACCTGGGTCCGGATGTGCCGATTCATTTTACACGTTTTACTCCGTTATATCTATTAAAGAATTTGCCACTTACTCCAGTTTCTTCCTTAGAGCAGGCAAGAAAAATTGCTCAGGAAATTGGTCTTAATTTTGTCTATATAGGGAATGTGCCGGGACATGAAGGAGAGAATACCTATTGTCCTAAATGTAAGAAAGCTATAGTAGGCAGATATGGATTTACCATTACCCAGATGAATTTGCAAAAGGGGAGATGCAAATTCTGCGGGGAGAAAATACCGGGAGTCTGGGTTTAGTGTTCTTTCGTCGGGCATAAGGCCCGACGCTACATATTATTGCTGGAGCAGGAGTTCAACTTTTCAGTGCTTGCCAGGCCCCCTGACTTGGCAAGTCTTTTATCGTCGGGTCAGGGGACCCGACGACCACTTGGAATGATTGTGGTTTAGATTTAAATACGACTTTTAAAAAGGGGCTTGACGATTGGAAAAATTAACCTTAAATTAGTTTTTAAGAATTCCGTTTTTCGAATTTTGATAAGGAGTTAAAAATGGATTTGTGGTTGAATATTGTCGTCATAATTGGTCCATTAGTACTTGGTGTCTTTTTGTCTATGGTAAAAAGGATAACAAAAACGACAAAAAGAATTGTGTGGGTCATTTGTTTACTAATATGCTTTAGTGGTGTGTATGTATTTGTAAAAGGAGAGCATGAAGAAAAAAAGCAAAGACAAATAGAACAAAAAGATAGAGAATACCAACGAACCTTATTAGAAAAACAGGAGTTGAGAGAAAAGGGAAGGCCAGAAAAATATATAGATGGTCTTGGAAAAAATCCGGTATTAAAAGACCAATATAATCTTGGACAGAAATATGAAGAAGAGTATAAGTTTAAAGAAGCTATTCTAGAATATGAGAAATGTTTAGACCATCCTGGCGCCACGGTAGAAAACAAAGTTGCGGCGCATATCCTTATAGGAAACTGCTATTATGCAGTATCTGAACTAAAGCAGGCACTGATGCATCATGAAAAAGCATTAGATTTATCTAAAGAAGGTAAGGATGAGAAAGAAAGGTCATTGGGGAAATCGGTTGCTCTTACTAATATAGGTCTTGTTTACGCTGGTCTTGGAGATTTTAAGAAAGCAATTGAGTATAATAAGAAATCTTTAGAGATTGATAAAGCCATAGGAGATAAGTCCGGCGAATCAAAATGCTACACAAATTTAGGTAATGCTTATGATTGCTTAGGAGATTTCAAGATAGCAATTGAGTATCATGAGAAATCTTTAGAGATTGATAAAGCCATAGGAGATAAGTCCGTGGAGTCAGCTTGCTACACAAATTTAGGTGTTGATTATCGTAACTTAGGAGATTTCAAGAAAGCAATTGAGTATAATGAGAAATCTTTAGAGATTGGTAAAGCCATAGGAGATAAGTCCGTGGAGTCAGCTTGCTACACAAATTTAGGTATTGATTATGGTAACTTAAGAGATTTCAAGAAAGCAATTGAGTATCATGAGAAATCTTTAGAGATTAAAAAAGCCATAGGGGACAAAGCCGGGGAGTCGGATTGCTACACAAATTTAGGTGTTGATTATCGTAACTTAGGAGATTTTAAGAAAGCAATAGGGTATTATCTTAAAGCGGAGAAAGTTTTGAAGGAAACTGGACAAATCCACTGCCTTAAAAAAGTTTATGAGTATTTATACTTTGTTTACGAAAAAATAAGAGATGAAAAGAATGCGGAGAAATATAGAAAGCTGGCGGATTCTCAATAGCCCTTCGACCTTTCAACCGGCTCAGAACCACTGCTTTAAGCAATGGCGGGATGATCCCCTACCTCTTTTACTTGACTTCTTTATAAAATAGATTAGATTTTTCAAAATGATTCGAAATAAGAGCCTTTTTATCTTAGCCTGTATCCTTTTAGGTTTTGCTTCAATCCTCTCGCAGATAGTTCTTTTCCGAGAGCTTTTAGCTGTTTTTTACGGTAATGAGCTGTGTTTAGGCATTCTGCTTTGCGTCTGGTTTTTATGGGTTGGGTTGGGCAGCAAACTGGGGGATATTATCTCCAATTCTAAAAACTCTCTTCTGAAAAACCTATCTTTCTGGTATTTCCTCTTAGCTATTTTCTCAATTATGACAATCATAGGAATAAGATATTCCAGGATAATTCTGAATACTTTGCCAGGTGAGATTATTGGATTTTTACCTATGCTCCTGTTCACATTTGCTATCATGTGTCCTCTCTGTTTGGTTTTAGGGATACTTTTTGTCTTAAACTCTACTCTCTGGCTTTTTGAATCCAGACAAAATATTCTGGTAACCAGGGTTTATCTCTGGGAATCTTTTGGAGCTGGCTTAGGTGGTCTTTTAGGCAGTTTAGTCTTGATTCCTAATTTATCAAATTTCTCCGTGCAGAGCTGGTTATCTATAGCTTTGCTTTTGTACTCAATTTTACTCATAAAAGATTTCATCAAAAGAAAGGTAATATTCTTCTTGATACTTTTGGGAATTTTAAGCTTTAAAATTGGCAAACTGGATGGTTATCTGAATGATAAATCCCTTAACGGATTATGGAGGGATTTTCCGCTGGTAAAATCTGTTGATTCCATTTACGGCAATCTGGCTATCTTAAGAGCCGGGGAACAGATCAGCTTTTATGAGAATGGACTGCTTTTATTCTCCTATCCAGATGAGTATTCCTCTGAAGAAGCGGTCTTATATGCTATAGCAGAACATCCTGAGCCAGAAAAATTGCTTTTGATCGGAGGGGGTGTGGGTGGTGCTCTTACTCAGGCATTGAAATATAAAAGCCTGAAAATAGATTATGTAGAACTTGATCCAAAGATGGAGGAGTTAGGTAAAAGTTTTCTTCCGGTATCTGAAGTTAACTCGATTGTGGATGAAAGAGTAAAGATCATTCATAAAGACGGCAGGCTTTTTGTCAGAGAAAAAAGCGGGAAAAGAGAGGAAAAATATGATCTGGTTATCCTGAACCTGCCTGATCCATATAATGCTCAGCTTAACCGTTTCTATACTGAAGAATTTTTCAATCTTGTGAAGAAAATTATGACTCCGCATGGAATCTTTAGTTTCCGCATAACTTCTGCCGAAAACTATCTTAATCCAGAACAAGCTCTTTATATCTCCAGCCTCTATCGTACGTTATTATCTGAGTTTAAATCGGTAATGGTCCTGCCCGGATCGAATAATATCTTCTTAGCCAGTAGTAGACAAATTTTAACTGATGACTGGATGAAAATAGAAGAGAATCTAAAAAAGAAAAACATTGAGACCACTTATGTAAATGAGCATTTTTTAAAGAATCGCCTTTCAAAAGAAAGGATAGAATACCTCTTCCAGACTATTGGTTCTTATCAAGGGGAGAAAAATTATGACCTGAAGCCAATCTCTTATTTTTATAATACAGTCTTATGGAGCACCCAGCTTAAATCTTTTGAGAAGCCTGTATTTATCTATTTATCTAAAGTTAGTCCAGCTTGGTATTATTTTTTAGGATTTCTTATATCTTTTTCGCTTTTGTTTTTATTTTTTAATACAAAATATAGTTTCACCAATCTCTCCTTATACACCATATTTTTAGCGGGGTTTTCCAGCATAACCTTGGAGGTCTCTATTCTTTTAATCTATCAGGTATTATATGGTTATATCTATTCAAAAGTCGGAATTTTCCTTACTCTTTTTATGTTAGGTCTTTTTTCTGGAGCAATCTTTATAGCCAGAAAAAAAGAAGAGGTAAGTTTTGGAAGTTTAAGACGGTTACAAGTTCTACAGGTTATCTTGTTCCTTTTTCTGTTGAGTCTTATATCCAGTTTTATCAGATCCTGGCTGAGCCCTGAATTATTAGAGCTGATTTTGGGTGGGGTGATCGTTTTCTCAGGTTTTATTGGAGGAGCGGAGTTTACCTGCGCAAATCAACTCTATATTGAGAAAAAGGGGAAGAAAAAAGTAGGAACTGGATATGCAATAGATCTTTTTGGATCAGCCTTGAGCGCTATCTTAACATCTGCAATTTTAATCCCCCTTTTAGGTATACCTTTAAGCCTCTGGCTCCTTTTCCTTTTAAATTTTGTCCTCTTAATCTATCTTTACCTTTCTTCTCTTAAAAAAGTATCTATTTAACTGTAGTATTTTTGCACAGGGTTAAGTTTTAAATTCACTGAAGATTAGCCTGTTTAGAAAGCAAATTGTTCAAATATTGATATTGACAAATAGCAGGAATTTGTTACATTTAAAACGGAGATAGTATGTCAATTTAGTTCTCAACTTTTGACTGCTGGAGGCATTATGTTAAGCGAGAAAAAATATGGAATTATTGCTTTAGTCTTGGCTTTAGCTGCTGTAGCCATTATCTGGATTGTAGGGTTAGGGCAGACCGGAGAACAGACTCTTCAGGCACAGCCCCAGACCCGAGATACCATAATGAGATACAGCAAACTTCTGGCTCAGGCGGCTTACAACATTAATGACCGCTATGTGGAAGAAGTCGACCCGAAGGAATTAGGGTATGCTGGAATAAGAGGGATGTTAGAGCTTTTAGACCCTTTTTCAGCTCTGTTAGAGAAGAAAACCTATAACCAATTGATAGAATTTACTCATGGAAAATATGAAGGTTTAGGAATGACTATAGAGAGGAAAGATAAACTCATCATTATCGTTTCCCCTATGGAAGGGACTCCTGCTTTCCGGATGGGATTGAGAGCAGGTGATAGGATAATCGAGATAGAAGGTAAGGAAACCTACGGGATGAGCACTGAAGAGGCTTCCAATCTGATGAGGGGACCGGCTGGTACCAAAGTAACTCTGAAAATAAAAAGGGAAGGTACAGAGGAATCTTTAGATTATGTAATTGAAAGGGCGGTGATTGAGTTAAAGAACGTTCCCTATTATGGAGTGTTTGGAGATGGAATCGGTTATGTCAGGCTTTCCAGATTTTCAGAGAAAACCGGAACAGAGTTGAAGGAAGCCATTCGTAATCTGAATGAGCGGAATGTCAAAGGGCTGATCTTTGACCTGAGATTTAATGGGGGAGGACTTCTGAATGAAGGAGTGGAAACCTCAAATCTATTCTTAGATGAAGGGAAGCTGATTGTCTATACTCAGGGCAAAAAGCAGGAAGATCTGATTAAGTATTTATCCCAGGAAAAGGCCCTTTATCCAGATAAACCTTTAGTAGTATTGGTGGATGAACAGACGGCCTCAGCTTCAGAGATCGTTGCCGGTGCAATTCAGGACTGGGATAGAGGGGTGATAATCGGTGATACCACTTACGGGAAAGGTCTGGTGCAAACGGTTTTGAATATGCCGGATGAGGTCTTTCTAAAATTAACCATTGCCAAGTATTACATTCCCAGCGGCAGGTGTATCCAGAAGCCGGAGAAATCTAAAAAGAATCCCGATTTATTTTCCGGAGAGGGGGAATCGGATAGCTTAAAAAGCGAACCCAAGCAAAAAGAGATTTTTCATACCAATGGGGGCCGGGTGGTGTATGGTGGTGGCGGGATTGTTCCGGATATCGTTATTCCGGAAGAGAAATTTCAGCCCATAGAAATCGATTTAGAAAGACAGCAGATGTTCTTTGATTTTGCAGTAAGATATATTTCCCGACATAAAGACTTACCTAAGGATTTCGAGGTAGATGATAATTTGTTATCTGAATTCAAGAAATTTCTTGAAGAGAAAAAGTTTACCTACCTTAACTCTGTAGAGCTATCCTTGCAGGGATTGGAGAAGAATATAAATTCCCAGAAGGATAAGGATATTTTTGATCCTGCACTTCAGGAATTGAAAAAGGTGATTCAAAAATCCAAGGAAAACGATTTCACTAACAGCTTAGACTATATTAAAAAGGCTATCAAGAGAGACATCCTGATCAGTTTATATGGAGAAAAAGGTTATTACGAAGAGGTGCTATTGAAAACCGATCCGGTAGTGAAGAAAGCAGCAGAGATATTGTCTGATAAAGCCGGATACCGTAAACTGCTTAAGGGTTAAGACAGATAAGCTTGGCGTTGTTATAAAGATACAGGGATTCCCGGAAAAGATACTTCCGGGAATCTTTGCTTTTTGGATAAATCCAGGTTGATCTGTCAACTATTTCCTTCCCGGATAATAAGAAAAGGCAAAATGCCGATAAGATTAAAGAATTTGTATCTATAAAAACTCTTGCTTTCAAAGTAAAGAAGATTTAAATTAATCTATTATAAGAAATCAGGAGAGTAGATGGCCCGGGAAAAAATTTTAGTAGTGGATGATGAGCTTTTTGTAAGAGAGCTTCTGTCAGAATTCCTGGGCAAACAGGGGTTCGGAGTTTTCTTAGCTGAATCAGGTGAAAAAGCCCTGGAAGTAGCTAAATCTATACCAGTGCAGATAGCGTTGATAGATTTGAAGATGCCGGGTCTGGATGGAATTCAAACTTTAAAAGAGCTGAAAAAAATAATCCCGGAGATTTTACCCATAATAATGACCGGTTATCCCACCATAGAAAGTGCGGTTGAGGCTTTGAGGAGCGGTGCCTGTGATTACGTGATCAAGCCGTTCAAACTGAATGAGCTCCGTTCTTCAATCGACAGAGTTTTAAAGGAGCACCAGTTGAAACATGAAATCGACGAGTTGAAAGGCAAGATCAAGGGTTTGGAGGAAGAATTAAAAAATTACCAGAAAGGAAATTTGAAATCTGGATCCTTTTAAATACAATCCTGGCTCCGGGTTACCCCGATTACCAGTGGGTTAGGGATTCCCGAGAACAGAAACCAGTAGTCTCGGTAATCATCGAGCAGATTAGAAAATCGGGTGAATTAAAAGAGAAGGGACTGATCAGCGATAAAGAATACGAGCTTAAAACAGGGGAGCTTTTAGAAAGGCTTTGAGGTTATTCTTCAATTATTTCGATATACTCGAAAATTTTTAATATGACCGCCAATCTCCTCTATTCTTATCACAAACTCTTGAAAGAATACGACAAGGTTTTAACTCTCACCGATAAACTCCTCTCATCTCTTCAATCCCCAGAGATAGAGGATGACCTCATCAACATGCTGGTAAACAAAAGACTTAAAAGTGTAAAGCTGATTCAGAAGATAACGGACAGTATTTCTAATTACAATCCTTCAAATTCTCAAAAGCCTGACCTGCAGATAATTGAACAGCTCAAATCCGTACATTCAAAGTTAGAGGAAAAAGCCAATCTTTTGAAAAACAAAGAAAAAGAGCTGGAAAAGCTGGCAGAGGATTTGGACTAAATCCTGTTCTGTCAGAATTGGTTTATAGTTTTTCTTTGAAAGAGGGGGGTGTCTTGTCATCCATATAGTTTTTTATCAGGTTACTTAAAATCTATTGACAGAATCTTGGTTTAGTATTTATTGTATATCGCCAGCACACGAAAGGAGGTTGGGTGAAAAGATTCATTGGACTTCTTGTTTTTATTTTAATCTTATCTTTTCCTTTAAAACAAATTTTTTGCCAGATCGACTCGGACACTCTTTTCACACTGGAGAAAGTTGTTTCTTTAGCTCTGAAGGATAACCCTGACTTAAAAGCAAGTTACCAGCTCTGGCAAGCATCGAGAAACCGCATTTCTCAGTCTTTGGCTCCATCAAAACCACAGTTAGGGATAAGGTATGAAGGGTTGCCACTCAAAAGCTTTGACCTGAGTAAATATGAGTTAAGGACTTTCCTTATTAGCCAGGAGTTAATGTTCCCTTCAAGGTATTTTTCTATGAGGAAAATGTCAGTATCCGAGTCGGATATGGCTTCATCTTTTTATCAGGACAAAAAATTAGAAGTAATCCAGAAGGCAAAATCTGCTTATCTGGATCTTTTTCTGAACTTAAAAAGCATAGAGATAATTCAGGAAAATCTGAATCTGTTAGAACACTTTTTGAAAGTCACTCAGATCAAATATTCCACCGGCGAAGCACCCCAAAGCGATGTATTAAAAGCCCAGGTGGAATTAGCTAAGTCAAACAATGAGTTAGTGACCATGAGGGCTATGCAGGAGGTATCTAAGGGGAAGTTAAATATTCTGATAAACCGCTTACCTTCTACCCCACTTTTTATTCAAACCGATATCTTTATTCCTGATTTTACCTGGGTTCTTTCTGATTTGCAAGATAAAGCCCTGTATTCTAATCCCCTTTTAGCCGCCTCCAAATCGATGGTTGACCTGCAGAAAAGCTCTTTTTCTTTAGCTAAACAGGGATATCTTCCGGATTTTATGTTTGAATATATGAGGATGAAAACAAAGGAAGGGATGCGGGACTGGGGCTTAGAGCTCAGGGCCAGCATCCCTTTCTGGTTTCTTTTGAAAGAAAAAAATGAAGTAAACGAGAAAAGGGCAAATCTTCTTTCAGCCGAATCTGATTATCAAAATATGAAAAACGAAATCTATTTTGACGTGCAAATGGCTTATGTCAATACACAGGCAAGTTATCGACTTATGAAACTGTATAAAGAAAGCTTCTTATCCCAGGCAGAAGAAGCCTTAAAAGTGGCCGAGGCAAACTATACGGCAAATTTGACTGACTTTTTGACCCTGCTTGATGCCCAAAGGACATTAAGGGAAACAAAATTGGACTATTATAAAGCGATTACCGATTATCTGCAGAATTTAGCCGATTTAGAAAGGGCGGTTTCAAGTAATTTATGAAATCAGGGAGGATGAAAATGTATAGAAAATTTCTCATTTTATCTTTATTTTTCTTAGGTATATTCCTTTTTATCTCCTGCTTCAGAAGAAAAACAGAAGAGAATAAAGCGATGGATCACGGCGCCGTTCCTGCTCAGACCGGTATGCAAATGGAGGAAAAGGTAAAATTGGCCCCTGAGTCTGAACAGACGATTGGAGTGAAATTGGAAAAGGTGGACTATCGCAAACTTACCAAGACCATAAGGACTGTTGGGAAAATAGATTTCAATGAGGGAAAGTTAGTTTATGTAACTCCACGATTGAGTGGAAGGGTGGACAAGATTCTGGTTAACTATGTAGGTTATCAGGTGCAGAATGATGAACCTTTGGTCTTCATTTACAGCCCTAGCTATCTTTCAGCTGAACAGGAATATATTGAAGCTATAAATAACTTAGAAAAAGCACAAGCCAGTCAATCAAAAGATGCAGTTGCCTCGGCAAAGGATTTAGTAGAATCTTCAAAAACAAAACTCCTGCTTTTAGGTGTGAAGGAATATCATATAGAAGACCTGGAAAAGAGTCGAAAACCTCAACCATTACTGATGATTCATAGCCCTATAGCAGGAACGGTTACTGAGAAAAATATTATCCTTGGAAAATATGTGAGTGAAAGTGATAATCTCTATACCATAGCAGATTTATCTGAGGTCTGGATGTATGCAGAAGTTTATGAACAGGATTTAGCCGGGATAAGGGCAGGAGAATTAGTAAAGATAATTTCACCAGCTTATCCAGAGGAGACATTTGAAGGAAAAATTACTTATATAGGCTCAACCGTCTCCGGAGAAACCAGGACCGTTCAGATCAGGTGCACGTTAGCCAATAAGGGCTTAAAATTGAAGCCCGGAATGTATGTGGACGTCTATTTACAGATAAAATCTCCAAAACCCCAATTAACCATTCCCAGCTCAGCGGTTCTTATGACTGGAGTAAGAAACATTGTCTTCGTTTCAGAAGGTAATGGAGTCTATAGCAGAAAAGAGGTCAAAATCGGAGAAGAGGAGGATGGATATTTTCAGGTTTATTCAGGATTGAATCAGGGTGAGATGGTGGTAACCCAGGGTAATTTTTTAATCGATTCCCAGAGCCAGTTAGAAAAAGGGATGGGTGCAATGCCGGGTATGCCTGGAATGGAACCGAAGGAAAAGAAAGCTCCTCAAAAAAAGAAGAAGCCCGAGGAAAAGATGGAAAAGATGAAAGGGATGTAATTCCATGCAAAACATCCCCTCGTGTTAGAGTGGAGAGCATATGATTGATAAGTTAATCGAATTCTCATTAAAGAATAGGTTCCTTTTAATAGCTTTTTATATCATAGTAATCCTCTGGGGTATCTGGTCGGTCAAGAATACTCCGGTAGATGCTATCCCCGATCTTTCTGAAAATCAGGTTATCGTTTTCACCGATTGGTCTGGCCGCTCACCTCAGGAGGTAGAGGATCAGATAACCTATCCTTTGACTGTTAATCTGCAGGGGTTAGCAGGAGTCAAAGCAGTCAGGTCTGCTTCAGCTTTTGGATTCTCAATGATAACTGTAATTTTCGAGGATAGGATTGATCTCTATTTTGCCCGCACCCGGGTAGCTGAAAGACTAAGCTTAGCTTCAAGCTTTTTACCAGAAGGAGTTGTCCCTACATTAGGTCCAGATGCCACCGGATTAGGGCAGATATTCTGGTACACTCTGGAAAGTAACGACCATACCTTGGAAGAACTTCGCACCCTTCAGGACTGGTTTGTGCGCTATCAGTTGAATTCTGTTCCTGGAGTGGCTGAGATAGGCTCTATCGGCGGATTTGTCAAGCAATACCAGATAGACGTGGACCCTAATAAGCTCAGGGCTTATAATGTCGATTTAAGAATGGTTTTTGAAGCGGTGATGAGAAGTAACTCCAATGTGGGCGGGAAAGTCATTGAGAAAAATGGTATGGAGTTTATCCTGAGAGGGATCGGTTTAATTCAATCCTTAGATGATATCAAGAACATAGTGATCGACTCGCGTAATGGTATTCCGGTTTATGTAAAAAACGTGGCAATTGTGCAGGTAGGTCCTGAGTTCAGGAGGGGAGCTTTAGATAAGGATGGAAAAGAGGTAGTAGGTGGAGTGGTGGTGATGAGGTATGGAGAGAATACCATGGATGTCATCAACCGGGTAAAACAGAAGATAAAAGAAATTCAGCCCGCGTTGCCTCAAGGTGTAAAAGTTATCCCCTTTTATGACCGGACAGATTTAATCAAAGCAACAGAACATACTTTGAAAAGAGCTTTGATCGAAGAAAGTATTTTAGTCTTTCTAGTTATTCTAATCTTTCTGGGGCATTTCTTAAGCACCTTTATAGTCATCACCAGCCTTCCCATCGGGGTACTGATCGCCTTTATCTTCATGCGCTATTTGGGAATTACGTCCAACATTATGTCCTTAGGGGGTATCGCCATAGCCATAGGTGTGATGGTGGATGCAGGAATCGTGATTGTTGAGAACTCTTTCAGGCATCTGGAAAAACTTGAGGATAAAAGTAAAAAGTTAGAGACAGTGGCACTCGCTGCAAAAGAGGTTGGCAGGCCTATCTTCTTTTCGATGATCATAATCATCCTGGCTTTTGTGCCGGTTTTTAGCCTCCAAGGACAGGAGGGGAAACTATTTCATCCTTTAGCTTTCACCAAGACCTTAGCTATGATTGGAGCTTCGATCTTGGCTATAACCTGGGTACCGGTATTATCCACATATTTCCTTAGGGGCAAATTAAGATCAGAAGAAAAGCATCCTCTGAATAGGTTTCTGATGAAGCTGTACGAGCCTATTCTTCTATTTTCCTTGAAACATAAAAAAATCATCATAGGTGGAGCATTGATAATTCTGGTAGGTGCTTTCCTTATAATTCCTCTTATTGGCAGTGAATTTATGCCTCCCCTTGAAGAAGGGAAAATACTTTATATGCCCACCCTTCTCCCTTCGGTCTCTTTAACCCAGGCGATGGAAATTGTAAAAAAACAGGATATGATCCTGGAGGGCTTTCCTGAGGTAGAATCAGTGGTGGGAAAAGTCGGCAGAGCAGAAACTGCCACAGACCCGGCTCCTATTAGTATGATAGAGACGATTGTCAACTTAAAGCCTAAGGAAAAATGGCGTAAAGGCATGACCAAGGATAAACTAATACAAGAGATGGATGAAAAATTATCAGTCATCCCGGGAGTGGCAGGCGCCTTCACCCAGCCTATAAGAAACAGGATTGATATGCTTACTACTGGCGTGCGAACTCAGGTAGGAATTAAAATCTTTGGCTCGGATCTAAAGGTGTTAGAGGAAAAATCCCAGGAGATCGAAAAAGTGGTGCGGATGATCCCCGGAGCGGTGGATATTTATGCTGAGAGGGTAATCGCCTCTCCTTATTTAGAAATAAAAATAAACCGGAATGAGGTGGCGAGGTATGGTATAAAATTGGGTGAGGTAATGGACGTGGTTGAGACTGCTATCGGAGGTAAAAATCTGACAACTACCATTGAAGGAAGGGCTCGGTTTCCAGTAAGGATCAGATATGCCCGGGAATTAAGAGATAATATAAATGCTCTTAAAAATATCCTGGTCTCAGCACCAAATGGTGCACAGATTCCTTTAAGCCAGTTGTCTGAAATAAGTATAAATATGGGACCCTATATGATCTCCAGTGAAAACGGACTTTTAAGGAATATCGTCCAGCTAAACGTCCGTGGAAGAGATTTAGTTGGGTTTGTGGAAGAAGCAAAGAGATTAGTTCAAAAAGAAGTGAAACTTCCTGCCGGCTATTTTGTAACCTGGAGCGGGCAGTATGAAAATCAAGTTAGGGCAAAAGAGAGGTTGAAGATTGTAGTTCCTCTGGTTTTGTTTATTATACTTATGCTTTTATATATCATTTACAGATCGTTTAAAGAGGCTTTGTTGATTATCGCCTCTATTCCTTTCGCTATGGTTGGTGGGATTTTACTCTTATTTATCTTAGGATATAATTTCAGCGTGGCTGTCTGGGTGGGGTTTATTGCCCTTTTCGGAACTGCAGTTGAAACCGGCGTGGTTATGGTAGTCTACTTAGATGAGGCTATAAAAAGAAGGGGGCTTTCGAATATCAAAGATAAATCCGAGATAAGAGAAGCGGTCATAGAGGGAGCCTTGCTGAGGTTGAGACCCAAGCTCATGACCGTGGGAGCCATTATCCTGGGTCTGCTGCCGGTGATGTGGACCAAAGAGGCTGGTTCAGAGGTAATGAAGCCGATTGCCACCCCGGTTATCGGCGGAATGATCACCTCCACTCTTCTGGTGTTGATTGTAATTCCGGTGATCTATGAATGGATGAAAGAGAAAGAGTGGAGAAAAACAAACAAGCTATAGATTTCGTTGACTTTAGAGTTAGTAAAATTATTCTATTTCACATTGATGCAATAAGATTTCTGTTGCAATCCTTTATAATTTATTTATATTTTAAAAAGTATTTATCTAGGGTAGAAATATAAATGGCAGAAGAAGAAAAAGGAAAGATCACCCCGGAAGAGTTAGGAGCTTTTGCTGACTCCTATACCTCTTTTAACAAGATCATCCAGAAACTTCACCAGGCTTACAAGGATTTAGAAGAGAAATTTGAAAATTTAAACCTGGAATTAGAACAGACCAATCTCAAGCTCAGAGAAAGTTTAGTTGAAAAAGAAAAAGTTACCAATTACCTGAATAATATTTTGGAAAGCCTGACTTCCGGAGTATTAGTGGTAAATTTAGAGGAGAAGATAACCCTTTTTAACCGGGCGGCAGAGGAGATCACCGGATATAAAGCAGAAGAGATTTTAAATCGACCATATTTAGAGGTTATGGGTAAAGGGGTGGCTCTTCAATCCACACCAATTTATACTATGAGATCAGGTAACTCTCATTTGAATGAAGAGAAAGAGATCATTACTAAATTTGAGACCAAAATCCCTCTGGGTTATTCAACTTCTCTTTTGAAGGATGGTGAGGATAATCTCTTAGGTGTGGTGGAAGTATTTTTTGATCTTTCCAAGATTAAAAAACTGGAAGATGAAATAGCCAGGGTAAGAACTTTAGCCGCCTTAGGTGAGATGGCGGCTACAGTTGCCCATGAGGTCAAGAATCCTTTAAATGGGATTTTAGGCTTTGCGGATTTACTCTATCGCGATATCGAGGAACATGATCCCAGAAGGAAATATGCCAAGAAAATTATGGAGGGAGTGGAGATTTTAAATCGAATCGTGATGAATCTTTTAGATTATACCCGGAGTATAAAATTAGATTTAAGGCCTATAGATTTTGCCAGGTTTTTAGATGAGGTTGTAAGCTTTTTTGAGATGGATATTAGCAGGGGGAAAAATAACATTAAAATTGAACGGCTCTATGCCAATACAAGAGTTAACTGTCTTCTGGATAGTGAGAAGTTCAAACAGATAGTTTTAAATCTTCTATATAATGCCTCCCAGGCATTGCCAGAAGGAGGGTTAATCCAGATATTTGCAGGTATTGAGCCGATGTATGCAGAAGGGAAAATTCCAGGTCTGTCGGCTGGACAGATGGTTAGCTTGAAGATTAAGGATAACGGTATCGGGATGACTGAGGAGATAAAAAACAAACTTTTCACTCCATTTTTCACCACCAAAGAAAAAGGTACTGGCTTGGGGCTTTCTACGGTAAAAAAGATAGTGCAGGCACTTAAAGGAGAAATAGAGATAGACAGCCAGTTAGGGAAGGGGACTACGGTAACAGTATTGTTTCCCAAAAATGGATAAAAGATTTCTTGAAATAAGGTAAAATATATTTTGCAGGGCAAGGCTTCAGCCTTGTTCAGGCGATTTCATCAACCCTCAAAGGATCGCACTACGTGAAGGAGGAGGAAAGCTTTGTTAGAAAAGAGAGTCTTAGTGGTGGATGATGATAATCTAACCAAGGATTTTTTAAACGAGACCCTTAGCCGGTCTGATTATTTGGTGGAATTAGCTTCCAGCGGAGATGAGGCTCTGGATAAATTGAAGCAGAAGGAATACGATGTGATTGTCTCTGATATAAGGATGCCAAAATTAAACGGGATGGAGCTTCTGAAAGCGGCTAAGGAGAGTAGCCCGGATACTAAAATCATTATGATGACTGCATTCGGGACAGTAGAGAATGCAGTCGAGGCGATGAAATTAGGTGCTTTCGATTATATTATGAAGCCATTCTCTGCAGATGAGATCGAGCTGGTGGTTAAAAAAGCTTTTGATTATAAAAAGCTTTTGATCGAGAACCGGATGCTGAAAACTGAGGTAGCTGGTAAATACAGGTTCCAAAACATTATCGGAAAATCTCCCCAGATGCAGAAGGTCTTTGAGATGGTGGATATGATTGCGGACAGCCGCTCCTCGGTTTTGCTTAGCGGTGAATCCGGAACTGGCAAAGAGCTTATCGCCAAGGCAATTCACTATAACAGCTCCAGAAAAGAAGATCCCTTTATCAAGATAAATTGTGCCGCTCTTCCCGAAGGATTGGTAGAATCCGAGCTTTTCGGTCATGAAAAAGGTGCTTTTACCGGGGCAATCCGCCAGACCAGAGGCAGGTTCGAGATGGCAGATGGGGGAACTTTGCTTTTAGATGAGATAAGCGAAATAACCCCAGGGCTACAGGCTAAGCTTTTAAGGGTTTTGCAGGAAAGAGAATTTGAAAGGGTGGGATCAGGGTATTCTATACAGGTAGATGTGAGGATTATCTCTACCTCTAATAAAAATTTAGACGAACAGATAAAGCAAGGGAAGTTCAGAGAAGACCTTTTCTTTCGTTTGAATGTTATACCGATTCATTTAGCTCCCCTGAGGGAAAGAAAAGAGGACATACCTATTTTGGCTGAGCATTTTTTACAGAAATATAATCAGGAGAACAAGAAAAACGCCCAGGGGATTTCAGAAAAGGTTTATCAGCTTTTCCTTGAATATCACTGGCCCGGAAACGTGAGGGAGTTGGAAAATTATATCGAAAGGGCAGTGGTTACTACTAAAAATAAAATCCTTATGCCATCGGATTTTCCTCCGGAGCTGTTTTTGAAAAAAGCAGAATATGATGATTCTGGTTTAAAAGTAGGTTGCACGATCGCAGATATGGAAAAAGCTTTAATTCTTAAAACTTTGGAAATCTATGGTAAAAACAAAACCAAAGCAGCAGAAATCTTAGGAGTTTCCTCACGCACCCTGAGGAATAAATTGCAAGAGTATGGGCTAAAGGAAGAGAAAGAGCCAGGAGCTGGTAGCTTGTAACTGATAGAAAAGCAGGTCATAGGTGATAGGAGATAGGTATAACTGTCTGTCTGCAGTTGATCGGTTCGTAGCGCGACCCTTTCAGGGTCGCATTGCGAGGCTGAAGACCTCGCGCTACAAAATGTAACATAAATCGGTAGCCCCACCTTGCCTGCAAGGTGAGTTGCTATTTGTCATTGCGGGGAATCCCGTCCTATGGGATGACGAAGCAATCTCTCCAAAGTAGAAGGATTGCTTCACTCCTTGCAGTCGCTCGCAATGACTGAATGACCCTGATCCCTTCGATGGCGTGACAAGCAGGGTCGCACTACGAAAGGTAGCTGAAATCGGTAGCCCCACCTTGCCCTCAAGGTGGGTTTAATCTCAACAGAGGAAAAGGATTGCTTTACTCCTTGTAGTCACTCACAATGAATGGGTTTCGTTCATTCGGGAATTGGA
>Ga0315291_10002465_pt1 | contig 24267 bp, 36 predicted proteins | sample YL17G12_20_MG_FD_203070 | JGI IMG/M metagenome (GOLD analysis project Ga0315291, IMG submission 203070) | Sediment microbial communities from Yellowstone Lake, YNP, Wyoming, USA - YL17G12_20 | ecosystem: Environmental > Aquatic > Freshwater > Lake > Sediment | place: USA: Wyoming | collected... | reverse complement strand
CGACGACGACGACGTGCTCATGACTCGGACAAGTCCCTGATGCGACGCGCGGCGCCGGCCCTGAGCATGAAGGCTTCGTCACCTTCTTCGAGGGCGCGGTGGTGCGAAACGAGGTGCTTCTCGGCCTCCATCTTGGAGTAGCCGGCGCGGATCATCGCCGCGACGAACGCGGCGTCGTCTTCGGCTCTGCTCATTTCACGGGGGTGCCGTGCGGGGTTCGCTCGCGGGCCCACGGCGAAGTCGCTCGCCTTCGCCATGTTCCACGCCTTGTCCCACACGCTGGCGTCGGCTTTTTTCTGGGGGTCGATCGGGTGGCCCATGACGTTCTCGAACGCCTCGTACATGGCCATATTGGCGTCGCAGAAGTCGTGGCTGGCGCAGACGGCGGGGTCGTCGAACTCGGCGTTGCGCTCGATCACCTGCTCAATCTCGTCCTCGGTGAGCCAGTCACGCAGGATGCGCGAGAACTCATGGGCCAGGGCACGCGCATTGTGCGACGCACCGGGGTTTCGGCGCGGGTGCATGATGGCAAGGGCGTCGCCCAGGGCCTTCCACGCCATGTGCAGGTGCTGCTTGATCTCTCTTTGACGCTCGTACTCGCCCATGGCGGGACGGTCGCCCACGCCCGACGCCACAAACCGAAGGCAGTCGCGGACGAACTCCGCGCCCTCGGAAGGGTCGGCGTGCAGGCGCGGCCCCAAAAGCATCGAGATGTCGGAGAGGTCTTCTTCGGCCATGTGCTGTGAGAGGGGTGGGTTCTTGCGGGTGTGGGGGGTGTGGGGGGTGTGGCGGGCCATAGGCGTCATCCTTTGCGGGAGAAGAGAGCGTAGGCGATGAGGCCGACGACGCCAACGGCGGCGATCATCGGCAGGGCGGAACCGGGCGGCGCCGCGCCGACGGCTTCGTTCACGGCGTCTTGGGCCTGCTTCGCCGCTTCTTCGAGCACGGCGGGCGGGGCGCTGGCGTCGGCGTCGGTGGTGGGGGCGGAACCGGCTGGGGGCGGCGCGTCGACGGCGGGCGGCACTTGGGGCACGCCGGCGTCGTTCGCGGCGGTTTCGGCCTGCTTCGCGGAGCCTTCGGCGACGGCGACCGTCTCGGCGGCGACCACGGGGGCGTCCTTGGCGACTTCGGCGACGATCTGGTCCGCCACCTTTTCCGCCGGCGGGGGCGGCGGGGGGAGCTGGGCAGGCGGGACGCCGACGTCGATGGCGACCTTCGTCTCGTCGACGGTGTCCTGCTTCGCCTCTTCGAGGGCCCGCTGCACGACAGGGAGCGCCTGCTGCGCGGGCGACGTGGCGAGTTGGGCGGCGAGGGCGATGGCGCGGGCCAGGGCCGTGCGGAGGGCGTCGTAGACGCGACGCATCTGCTGCATAATCGCTTGGGCCGCGCGGACCTTGGCTTCGTTCTCCGCGCGGAGGGCTTCGGTCATGCGAGCACGAGGGGTCTGCGCGTGCTGCATGGCCGCGAGGAGAGCATCCTTCGACAGCTTGTAGCTTTGCGCTGCCACTTTGACTTTTTCGGAAAGGCGCTCCACGTCGGTGCGCGCCTTCTTGGCGTCGTCTTGGTCGACCTTGGCGCGGACGGCGAGGTCTTTCGCCTTGTCGCGGATGGCGTTTTCGCGCATCTTGGCGGCGACGACGCGGGTCTTCGCTTGGTTCTGCGCCTGCGCTGGGGTCTGCGACGGCAGCCGGGTCGGCAACTTCGCCGGCAGCGACGGAGCTGGCTGGCGGGGGGTGCGCGGCACGCTCGGGCCAGTGGAGACGGGGGTCGGGGCGACGGGCCGTTCAGCGGCAAATGGCGACGTGATGCCCAGATAATCGTAGTGCGACATGCCCCGAGGATAGGGGACGAGGCCCGAAAGCACAAGACTTCGACGCGGGCGTGTGGTACCACGACGCCTCGCGCCAATCCACGGTGACGAAAAAAGAGGGGGCACCGTCGTGAGATGGGGCCCCCTTCACGTTTTCACTCGTCAAAGTCCGCGAGCTTGTCGATGCCCAGGGCGCGGATGCGCTCGGCGCGGCGTTCGATGGCGATGCGTTCCGGCTTTGTCAGCGAGCGCATCGCCTGCTGCACGTTGGGGTCCGAGGGGTTCAGCCGGAAGGGGCGCAGGCCCTCGTACAGGCTGTCCGTCGACCAGGCCGTCTCGCCAGCTTCCTCGAGTTTTTTTCCAAGCAGGCTCATGAGCATCACCTCTTCAAAAAGTTTTTTCTTGCCCAGCTTGCTCGCCATGGCGCCGATGAATGACGCAAGGGCACGGTTTTGGCCTAACACCATGCAGCCGAAGACGTCGTCAAAAATCTCAATGTGATTGGCCGACGACAAGAACTCTTCGATGAGCAATGGGTATCGCCATGGATGTTTTCCATACCGACGTTTTTTGGCATCGCTTTCCGAAACACACCAAAATGGCACCAGCGACTCGGCGCCCAAACAACCTTCGCTTCGGGCGTATGGGTAGACGTCGGCTGTGCTCTCTGTTGTTACGGTGCGCGTCAAAGTCCCCGTCACCTGCACACTGTCGATATCCAAAGAACCGTCGGGATCAAGCACGTTTATCAGGGCGTCATGTATGCGCTGCAGAGCCCTGCCGGCGTTTATCGTTACGTCGTACTCCTCTTCCTCTTCCTCTTCCTCGCCGTCGATGTCGACTTCATATACCAAGTCGAAGTTGTTTTTTGCCGCCGTCCACCAGGCATCAGCGGCACGACTTCGTTTTTTGTTTGAAGAAATACCCGCGCCCGCTATTTGCGTTGCAAGTTCCAAGAATCCGGCTTCTTCCAGTTTCGCGCCCAAACAAAGCCCTGTGTAAAGCACGGTGCCGTAGCCAGCGTTTTTGGTCTTCACGCCGTCGGGAGTATGAGCCCGAGGGAATCCTGATCCCTCCGACGCTGTGTACCCCGAATCGTACTCCCCATTGTCGTACTTTCCGTTTCCTTCTACTTTGTCGTCTGGCGTGTATATCTGCACCTCGCGCGTACCGTACTTGTAGACGGGACAAGGCAAGTGCGTCTTTGCGTGTAATACACAACCAAGAAAGTATTCGTTGCTGTTTGCCATGGACGTGAAGCTACTTCGCCGGCGCGAGCGTGTCACCTGTGGAAGTTGCTCTTGCACCGCTTGGAGCAGAACCGCTGTTGCTGCTGCTTGGACGTGTACTCGGCCCCGCAAAAGGCGCAGGCGCGCAGCTCCCCGGACCCCTTGGGGTTTGCCCGCGCGTCCGGGTCGGCGGTGTGGACCCACTCAGGCCACCAGCGGCGGGTCTTGCGGAGTTCCGGCGAGACGACGACCGGCAGGTAGAGCGCAAGGCCCTGTGGCGCCACGTCGGGCTCTTTGCCGGCGCGCTTCGCGTCGAGGCAGTCGCGGCACGTCTTGTTGATCTTGTATTGGGGCCGGTTTCTGAAGTCCTCGATCGGCCTGCTCTTGTGGCAAACACGACAGACCTGGGCGAAGGCGAGATTCTTTTTCATTGGCGTTTTCAGGTGTAGCGTACTCGACGGTTCTCGTCACCCTTCACTTGTTCGCGCCCCGCGCTTCGGAGTCCCCATGTTCACTCGTAAAAGCCTGATCTCCCACGTCGTCGCCCTCGTCCTTGGTCTGCTCAGTGGCCTGCTGGGCCGCGACCTCACCGGCCTCCAGGCGCCCGCCGAGCAGGCCGTCGGCGAGGTCGTCGACGCCGCCGCCAAAGCCGCCGCCGACAAGGCCCCCGCCGTCGAGCCCGCCGCGCCCATGACCCCCGCCGTCGAGCCCGCCGTCGCCGCACCAGCGGCTCCCGCCGCCGCGCCGCCCGCCGCGCTCGTCGACGCCGGCACCTGAAAACACCAGCCCCCAAAAGAAAAGCGCCCCGCGAGGGGCGCTTTTCTTTCTGACGGGACGGAGCCCGCTTCAGCCCGGAGGGGTGATCACGACCGACGCGGAGTCGACGGGGATCATGCTGGTTTCGGCGCTGTTTTCCTGCCAGCGGATGCTGATGAAGTAGCTGCCCGAGGTGCCGGCGGTCAGCGCGATGGTGTCGGGGAGGCCAGGGGTGACGCTCAGAGTCTGCGTGGCCGTCAGGTCGGTGACGATGTTGCCTTCGGCGTCGGAGCAGATGATCTGCCAAGCCTTCTTGCCGACGAAGTGCGAGAAGGTGAGGGTTGAGCCGCCTGAGAGGACGGTGGGGATCGAGGCGTCGAGCTTGCTGCCCGAAATGATGGTAATGCCGGAACCGATAGCAGACATGATGGACTCCAAAGTATCGGGGGCACACGCCCGCCGAAGGCGACGTGCTCGCCCAGCGGATGGCAGCCTACCACTTCCTTTTTCAGTATGCTAGAAGCGGGGTGCTGGGCGAGCACGTCGCCCTCGTCCGCATGTCGTGGGCGGTGAACCCCAGGAAGTGAACTATGGCCGTTATTGTTCCCCCCCTCCCCTCCGCCCCCCCAGCGGGACTGGCTCAGTCCCAAGTTGGTCGTCTCTCGTTCTCGGCGCGGTACACCTCCTCGGGCGGCTCCGACACCATCTCCAATGCCTCCCTCATGGCCCTGTGCGAGCAAGGCCCACTGCTCCAGTTCTTCAGCACAGCTTATCCTGGTGTGTCCGGCGATGCCGATATGATGAACGCTTGGGCCGCTGCTGGAGGCTTCGTCTCGGTTCAGTCGACCGCTGCCACCACGCCCGTCGTGCAGCTCGCTCTTGACGTCGCCTTCAAGCCGACGTTCGTGATGAGCGCCGCCGCTGCTGGCGAAGTCTCGCTCCGCTGCGCCCTGTCGTACTCGGCTTCGCGCTGAAGACCTGGCGCGTAAGCGCCAAGGAACAAAAACGCCGCCCTTCACAAGAGGGCGGCGTTTTCGTTTGTCCCTTCACGCACCCGAGCAACGCCCCCCTCGACAGGCAAGCCAAGACGTGACACGAAGTCGTGGCCGGTCGCCGCGTGCCGGTACCTACCCAAGGAGCAGCACAGTGAAGATCCCAAGCTCGTTCTTGCAGTCCGACGTCGTCGTCGCCCTCTCGATCCCCATGCCCGCCGGCCAAGGCGGCAGCGGCATCACCTTCCCCCTCGTCGAAGGTCGCATCCTCGAGATCCACGACGACTGCGTCATCATTCAAACCGCGAAGGGCGACACCATGTGCATCCCCGACACGCGCATCCAGCACCTGATCAAACCCTCGGCGATCCTTCGCCCCGAGAGCGCCCTCGTCGGAGCGAACGGTGAGCGCATCTAGCGCCTGCGATTCGCGAAAACGAAATGGCCCCCGCGAAGGAAACTTCGCGGGGGCCATTTTTTCACCCTTCAGCGGGCGGCGGCGCGGTCGCCTCGTCGACGCTTCGTTTGAGCGCCTCCGACGGGCGGAACAGCACGACGGTGCGAGCGGTGATCTCGACGGGCACGCCCGTCTTGGGGTTGCGACCTGGTCGAGCCCCCCTCTTGCGCGTCGTGAAACGCCCGAAGTTCAGAAGCCGAAGCTCGCGACCCTCGGTCAGTGCTTGGATCATCGCCTCAACGACGGCGTCGACGGCCAAGGCGGAATCCCGCTTGGACAGTTGCAGGCGATTGTGAACGGCTGTGGCGAGTTCTGCTTTTGTAGCGGGAATCATGGTGCAACCTCATCTGGGAGGATGACCATACTCCCGTTCAGCTCGAAGGAGAGCAAGTTGAGCCACAGGGCCCACAAGGGGGCGGGGGCGAGCGCGGGGGCGAGCGCGGGGGCGGTGGATGCGGCGGGCGGGGCGGCGTTCGTCACGGCGCCTCCCTGGCGGCATCGTAGTCGTCGGCGCAGGCGTTCAGGAACGTCTCTTTGTCGACGCCCGTGATGGCGGCGATGCCGGCGGCGAAGAACAGGCCCATGCGCGCGGCCTTTTGGGTCGGGCGCTCCTGAGCGACGTCGACGACCTGATTGATGATGGTTTCGCGTTCTTTGACCGTGAGGTCGAAATCGTCTTTTTTCACGTTGATGATCCTTTGGACAAAAGGGCGTCGGCGAGCTGGGCGACCAAGTTGAGTTCGCGGGGCGACAAGCGGCGCGAGGACCGCAGGAGCCGGCGAAGGTCGGCGGCATCGTCCTCGGGCTCTTCGGCGGCGGGTGAAGCATCGAGCCCCAACAGCCTGTCCGAGGTCACCGCCAGGGCTCTCGCCAAGCGCGCAAACTGGTCAAGCACAGGGGCGCCAACCCCGCGCTCAAGGCGCGACAGGATGTCGGGCGAAAGCTCCGCGAGCTTCGCCAGGTCTTCTTGCGTCATGTTTTTTTGCTCGCGCGCTGCTTTCAGCGCAGCGGCGAAGTGTGGTGTGCTCATGATGCCGACGGTAGGCCGATGCGCGTGGGGTGGTCAATCAAAAAGTAGCGCGATCCCGCGTGCGGCGGCGTCGGCGGCGTTGGCCGTGGCCACGGCGTAGTCGGCTGCAGCATAGGCTTCGGCCAGGGCGGCGGTGGCTGTGTCGTAGGCGGCGAGGTCGGCGTCGGCAGCGCAGACAGCTTCGGCGGCGGTGTGCGCGTAGTAGGCAGCGAGGTCGGCCTCGTGGGCGGCGTTGCGGGCGTCGGCAGCGGCACGGGTGGCAGCGTCACCGTCGCCGTCGGCAACAGCGGCTGCTTCCTCGGCGGCGTTGGCGGAACGGATGGCGCTGCTGCCGGCGTCGGCAGCGTCGGCAGCAGCGTCGCGTGCGCGTATGGCCAAGGATGCGAAGTCACCGGGGGTCGGGGCGGTCGCGGTGTTGGTCACTTTTCGATGTCCGTAATCTTGAAAGAGACGGTCTTGCCGTTCTTGGCTTTGCCCTTCACCGCTGGGATGAAGTTGAGCATCCCGCGCAAGCTCTTGATCGCGTCGACGAGGGCTTCGTCGACGTCGGGCTGCATGGCAGCGTCAGAGAACTCGACGATGAGAGTGACGGGGATCTTCTGCTTCATGGCCTGCTCTAGTCCTGTTCGACGACGCTGGTTGACCAACTATTGTAGCACTCAAACATGACAGAGTGCTTCTTCTCGATTGCCTGCATCTTTCGGTACAGGTGACCCACAGGCGAGTGCCCGAGTTGGATGGCCTCGGCGAGTTGGCCGAACGCCTCGTAGCAGACCATAGGGCGCTTCGCCAAGCCGTCGCCGATGTCGTGAACGTGTTGAGCGGGGACGATGAACACCTCCTCTTCGGAGACGTCGGCGTCGGCGCGGCGCAGCAGCTCGCAAAACTCGATGGCAGCCGCGAGCGTGTTCTGGCCCGTGAACTCGACGGCGCGGTAGCATGGGAGAATCCACTGCCGGGGCTCTTTGTCTGCGGTGTTCAAGGTTTTCACTTGCAATCCCTCAAGTAGGTGGTGGTTCAGACGTCGTCGCGCAGGCCGAGCAGCCAGTCGATGGACACGTTGAAGAGACGAGCCAGGCGCAAGAGCACGTCGGCGCGGGGCATGATGCGACCGCGCTCCAAGCGCCCGTAGCCCTCGCGGGTCACGCCCAAGGCGTTCGCGACGTCGTCCAGGGTGGCGTAGCCGGCGCGCTGCCGTGCCTCGCGCAGGCGAGCGGAGAACGTCACGGCGGCAGCGGCGCGTTCCTTCTCTGCCGCTTTTGTGTGTCGCTTCGCGGGAGCCTTAGAAGCGAGTGTTGTGGGTTCAGTCATCAGTTGCTTTCGCTGTCGAGGTCGGGTTTTTCGTCGGGCTCGTCGTGTTGGCCGACGAGCGAGTAGTAGGCTTTCATGAAACGCTCGACGTCTTCGTTTCGCTTGAAGACGAAGATTGCGCCTGGACCTATGGTTATCTGCATCGCTTCACTACGGCACAGGCCGAAAAGGAAGTCCGCCGCCGCCTTGACGGCTTCGGTCAGGAGCTTGTCGCGGAGGTCCACGTCCTCGGGGACTCCTGCTTCGTCGTCTTCCCACTTGCTCATCGGTCGGCATCCCGTGCGGCGCGGGCGGCACGCTCGGCGGAAAGAGCCAGCAGGCGGTCCAGCTCGCTGGCCTTCGCCTGGCGGGGCTCCTCGAAGGAGAGGCAGAGGATGGCCAACGTGCCAACCTTCTGGCCGGCGTAGGGGCCCTGCGTCGACGTGCAGAAGTAGACCCGGTCGTCTTGGTCCGCAAAGGCGACGACGGTGTCAAACGCCGCGTCGAGCACCTTGGGTTGCAGCTCGCTTCGGTGGTGGCGGCACGTTGAGCAATCGGAGGAAGAAGCCATGATAGGTCTTTACCACCACAACGGGGGTGCTATCAAGGGGATTATGGCCTCTCAAGTTGCGATAAAGCCTCTGCTGTTGGCCTACCTCAAAGCGAAAGACGCCCAGTCGCTGCACGATGCCTTGGACGACATCCAGCCGACCCGCCGCCAGGTGCGGTACTTCGTCTCGGAGTTGCGCGGGGCCAACCGCGACATATCGGCCATCGAGTCGTGGTGCCTGAAGCACGGCTACACGGGCTCCGAGACGTCGACAGGGAAGCGTGAGCGACCCAAGCGCGGCATGAGCAAGCTCTACCGCACGCAGTACCTGCGGAGCACAAACGAGTGGTACATCCGGCTCCCCATAACGCCCCTTCTCGACGACCTCGGCGAGGAGGACCGCAAGACGAACGTCGTCGTCGTGTGGCAAGAGGACCGTGTCGTCGTGACGCTTCCCGAGGGCTTCATGCGCGCCTTGCGTGCGACGGTCGTGGAGGCCGAGAAACCCTTGGAGTCGCTGCCGCCGAAACGGCGCTCCGCTCAGACCCGTTCGCCGTCGCGAACGTCCAAGTCATAGTCGACGCGGGGCGGCGGCGGGTCTTGGAACACGCGCAAGGTCGCACGAGCGACCCCTCGAAGCTGTTCGAGCTGGGGCATGAAGGCGATGGCCTTCTGGCACGTCTGCTCGGCGCACTTCTCAGGGCGAGACTCGTGCATGTGTCCGCAGATCAACAAGCTGATCTCCGACGGCAACGGCCCCTTGCGGGGGCACGTCACCGCCGTCACAGCAAGCTGCGTCGCTGGACGCCGCGAGGGGAGCCAAGTCGAGCCCATCTCAGACCCCGGCGCCGCTGGGCCAGATCGCGAACTCGCGGCCCCGGTACTTCAGCTTGACGGTGTAGAAGTTCGAGTCCCGACGATGCTTCTCGGCGGCTTCGGAAACCTCACGACCAAGGTACGCTTGGTTGGTCATGCTGTGGTCCCACTCGTCGGCAAACGCCTTCGTGACCTCAAGGCTGGCGTCGTCGCGACCGCCGTCAGCGCGGGGGCTGATCGTGAGCGTACCGACGCCGGGGATCTTGTGCGTGCGATGCGCTTTGGAAGGGTTCTTGCGGACGTAGAATCCGGGGGCCATCGACCTGTGGTCGCTTGCGCCGCCGCGTGCTTTCTTGGGCACCATGAGCGCAACCAGCGAACGGTCGGAACCGAGCCGCGTGATGGCTCCGGGGCCGAAGCCGGCGTCGTCCTCGATGACCGCCCAGTGGCTGCCCCGGTCCTTCGGCATCTTGGCCAAGAAGCGATCCAGCGCGTCGATGTCGTCTTCGTCGAGGCCCGAGGTATCCCCGTTGATCAAGGCGGGCATGAATGAGTTCTCGACGCGGAACTCGTACTGCTCGAAGCCGGGGTGACGGGCGTGGGGGTTCTTGCGCTCGGGCTCGACCGGGGCGCTACGGGCGGCATGGGCGGCGCGGGCGCCCTGGTAGAGGTCGTGAGCCGTCTCGGCGCTGTAGCGCGCACCCTTGTAGAGGCCGCTGCCGAGGCTCTTCGCCCACTCGGGGTTCCTGCGCGAGCGCGGCATCGCCGCCTCCTGCAACGCGGCGTCGCACATGCGCTCCGACGTCATGGCGCGGTCGATCTGGCCGTCCATGCGGGCTTCGACGCCCGTGGCGCAGTGGCGTGCGGCCTTCGCGAGCGTGAGGAGCGTGCGCGACTGCGCGCCACCGACCTGCTTGGCCTGCTGCGAGAGCTGGCTGGCGATGAGCCGTGGGGTCTTGGCGTCGCCCTGGGCGGCGCAGTCATCGAGCGCGGAAACGATGTCTTCGACTGTGTTGAGTTGCATGGTTCCTCTGGGGGCGTCGGGGCCATCCTCGCCCATGGGCTCCGCGCTGTCTAGGGTCCGCCCGTCGGCCCCATCCAGGTACGGGGGTCGGGGTCGGCGGGCGCCGGGGGCGCTTTGGTCGGTCGTCTGGACGTCTTCGTCATCGTAGAAGAGGGGCGAGCCGAAAAGCTCTTCCGCGACCTCGTCGGCGTCCCGCTCGGTGTGCTCCATGTCGCCGCCGTGAAGCAGGACCGCGTGCGCCAGCTCGTGGCGCAGGAGGCCCTCGACCCGGCTGTCGTCGGCGTCGTTCATCTTCGCCGCCACCGCGATGCGAAACGAGCCGTCATCGAGGTCTTCGCAGAAGGCGTAGGCGCGGGCGCAGGCTTGGCCGTCGCGTTGGCCGGCCTTCGCGTCGACGTCCAGGGTGCAAGACAGCGAGGGGTACTGCTCCTGGATGAGCGACAGCAAGGCATCGAAGGCCGCGCGGACGCGCTCCGACGGGCGCTTGTGCGCTGGGTTCAGGCGGGCGCGTTGCAGCTTGCGGTAGTAGTGCGCGTCCTCGGCCAGATGATCCATCACGATCCCGCCGACGGCCATGAGGTCGTAGTCGACCGTGTGGAAGTGCTCCCATTCCACGCCGAAGCCCTTCAGGAACTCAGCTCGCAGGTGCTTGGGGACTTCGAGGGCTGCCACGACCTGACTGACTTCGGCGAGCGTCGGTTGGGTACCGGGCGGATTCGGGTTTTTCTTGGGGGCCATGACGCACCTTAGCGCGTCAATGAAATCCTTGTCACGCGCCTTCACACGTCGGTATGCTTGCGCGCCATGACGCGCACCATGACCTCCCTCGAAGTTATCAGCCGACCCTTCGCCGCCTTCTTTGAAGAAGCCTTGGCGCCCGCCGTGGCGTTCGAGTTGTCGCGACCACGAGCGAACCTCGTCGGCCTCGCGCGCCTCCCGGTTCAGGACGACGTCGTGCGCCTCGACTTGTGCGTCGAGTGCCTTCGTCGCGACGACGAGTGCTGCTGCGACTGACTACTTTTTGAGCTTCTGCCACAGCATGAAGGCCGCGACGCCGAGCACCAGCAGGATGATCGGGCTCGACGACGTGCCTCCCGACCCGCCCGTCGACGACGTGCCTCCCGACCCGCCCGTCGACGACGTGCCCGACCCGCCCGTCGACGACGTGTTGAGCGTGGTGGCGGGCGAGCCTTCGAGCGGGTTCTCGGGGAGCACACTCAGCGCGCGGTCGTAAATCTCGTCACGCTCGGGCTTGCCGTTGAAGCCGCCGTTCACGCCCAGCGTGATGAGGTCGAAGCCTCGCGGTGCGCGGTCGAAGCTGCTGACGTTCTTGCCCTGGCGGACGAGCGCAGCGCGCTTGTCGTTCCACCGCTTCGTGTCGTTGGCGCCGAGTTGGATCTGGTTTGGCCCGTTCTTCGCCAGCTCGTTGAGGTCGCCGCGTGACGAGCCCTTGCGCCAGTACCAGCCGCTCACCAGCATGGCCCCCGGCATCCTGCCGGCAAGCTCGGGCTTGTTCTCCAGGTCGAGGCCCAAGTCTTGTCCTGCGCGTCGGTGGTTCTCCCTGCCCGTGAGCTGGATGGCACCGTGGCCGCGAAACTTGGGCCCGTCGCCGGGTTGCGTGTTGCCGAGGTCCGCGCGCCCCTCGTAGGCCGTGCCGGACGCAAGCTCCGTCAGGAACTGGAAGGCAGCCGATTCATGCCCGCATTGCGCGATGAACGCAGCCACCTGGTTCTTCGTCGTGATGTCCCAGCGGCGGCACGCTTCGACGATGGCCGGCAGGATCGCTTGGGCCTTGGCGAGTGTGAGCTGTGGGAGAATCTGCTTGATCTGCTCGGGAGTCATGCGGCGACCCTAGCATAAAAAAACTGCGCCACGCTCACCGACAAGTCAGGAGCACGGCGCAGCACGGCCTCAGACGGGGGAGAAAAAGGCCGCGTAACTATTCTGTTGAAATAATGCAGCAAGGTCAAGCACATGGAAGGCAAAAAAAGGGAGCGGCCCCGTGGCCGCTCCTTTCCTGATGACTCTCAAGTCCCAGGGATTGTCTCACATGACGAACCAGTTGGAACCGTCGCTGACCACGGTCACCGAGTCGAACTGCACGAGCAGCGCGTGGCTGGCCGCGCCGTCGATGGTCTGGCCCGACGCGGGAGCGACGGAGCAGGCATTGGCAGACGCATCGGTGCGCTTGACGAGGATCTTGCGACCCCGGTTCATCGCGGCCTGCGGCAGAGTGATCACCGCAGCCGAAGCCGAGGCGCTCACGAGCACGACGTCAGCGGCGAGGCTGACCGACGCGCTGGCCGACGCGACCTGCACGAGCGAGAGGCGGCTGGAGATCATGAGGGCGCTTTCCTGACGGAAAGACGACGTCACGAACCCGGTCGCTTCGACCACGAAGGACACAGTGTTGACCGTGGTCGCCGAGCTGCTGCAAGCGACGGTGTAGACCGCTTCCGAGTCCAGCAGCGTACCCAACTGGTTGCCGGGGACCGCCGACGCGGTCATCGGGATACGACGAGCTGACGGAACCTCTGGATGCGCGCCCGAGTCGGTGCCGAAGTAGAAGAAATACTTCAGACCCGGCGAGAGCACGGTGGACGGGTTGGTGACCAACACGCGACGGCTTTTCGCGAAGCCGGGGAGGGCGTCGCCGCTGCCAGTCGGCATCGTGTAGATGCTGAAGAACGGGCGCTGGGCGCTCGCCACAGTATCCATCGTCACGACCGCGTAGCCGCTCAGACCACCCAGCGTCGCTGGGGTACGGGTACCGTCGAAAAGGTACCAGTTGATCTTGCTGCTCGCGACGGCGTTCTTGAAGTACCAGCCCGAACGACCCGAGGGGTCGAGCGAACCGGGTTCACCGTCGGCGTACACGCCAGCGGTGTTCTCAAACACCGGCATCGTGTCGACGTAGGTTTCGAGAGCGAAGGCCCGAGCCGACAACGTGGAGTCGGCAGCGGCGCGAGCCGATGCTTCCGCCGTGACGCTGCTCTGCAACGCGGTGTCAGCAGCGGCACGAGCCGATGCCTCTGCCGTGATGTTGGCCTGCAACGCGGTATCAGCCGACAGGCGAGTGCTCGCCTCGTTGGTGACGCTGGTCTGCAACGCGGTGTCCGCAGCGGCGCGGGCGCCCGCTTCGCTGGTGACACGGGTGTCGAGGGCGCTGTCCGCAGAAGCGCGGGCAGAAGCCTCGTCGGTGACGCGGCTGTCGAGGGCGCTGTCCGCAGCGATGCGGGCAGTTTCCTCGGACGCGATGCTGGTCTGCAACACGCTGTCGGCAGACGAACGAGCCGAAGCCTCGCTGTCGATGGCGGTTTGCAGGGCAACGTCGGCAGACGAGCGAGCCGAGGCTTCGCCGTCGATGCGGGCACCGAGAGCGGTGTCAGCGGTCGAACGAGCGGTGGCTTCGGTGTCAACCGCAGCTTGCAGCGCGGCGTCGCCAGCGATGCGCGCAGCGACTTCGTCGTCGACGCGAACACCGAGGGCAGCGTCCGCAGCCGACCGGGCAGCGGTTTCGGCAACGTCAGCGGCCAAGCGAGCGGCGGTTTCAGCAGCGAGATCCGCCGAGGCCGAGGAGGCCAAGGACGAGATCGCGCCGTTGATGGTGCCGTCGGCAGCTTGGAACGCAGCAACAATCTCCGTCAGCGAGTCAATCGCAGTCGGGTCAAGGTTGCTCAGGACGTTGTCGATCCGAACGCCCAAGGCGTCGTCGGCAGCGATACGGGCAGCGGCTTCGCCACTGACCGCAGACGCCCGAGCGGCGGCTTCGGCGTCGATCGCAGCCTGCATGGCGACGTCGGCAGAAGCGCGCGAGGCGGCTTCGGCATCGACGGCAGCTTGCAGAGCCGCATCACCGGCAACACGAGCGGCGGCTTCGCCGTCGACGCGCAGGCCGAGGGCAACGTCGCCAGCAGCGCGAGCAGCGACTTCGTCGGCGATGGCCGAGTTGATCGCGATGTCGGCGGCTTCACGGGCGCTGACTTCGTCGTCGATGCGACCGCCGAGAGCGACATCAGCCGCGCCACGAGCAGAGGCTTCGTCGTCGATGCGACCACCCAGGGCAACGTCAGACGAGGCGCGCGAGGCGGACTCGGTGTCGATGCGGCTGTTGATCGAAACGTCAGCAGCCTGACGGTCGCTGACTTCGGTCGTGATCTGGCTGCCGAGGGCAACGTCAGCAGCCGACCGGGCGGCAGCTTCGGCAACGTCGGCAGCGGCGCGAGCCGAGGCTTCGTCGTCGATGCGAACACCGAGGGCGGTGTCAGCACCAGCGCGCGAGGCCGCTTCGGAAGCGATGTCGCTCTGCATCAGGGTGTCGGCAGCGGCGCGAGCCGAGGCTTCTTCGCTGATGGAGAGGCTCAGGGCGTCGTCAGCCGACGAACGGGCGTTCGACTCCGCGAGGATGTCGTTCGCGCGTGCGGTGGCTTCCGCCATGATCGCCGCGATGCGGTCGCTGATCTCCTGGTTCAGGTCGGTACGCAGGGCGTCGTCGCCTTGGGTACGGGCCAGAATCTCAGCGGTCAGGTCAACGCTGGCGGCGTTCGACAGGGCCGTGATGGCGCCCTGAAGATTGCTGTCGGCGTCCTGGAAAGCCTGCACCAGCTCGGCGAGGCTGTTGAGAGCCGTTCCGTCGGTGTTGCTCAACAGGTTGTTGATCTGGCTCTGCAGGCCAGCGATGTCGCCGCTGACGATCGCCGAAACGGCGTCATCGACGTACTTCTTGGTCGAAGCCATGCTGTCGGACGTCGGGGTGACGAGCGAGAGCTTGGACTGGGTGATCACGCCGTCAGAGAGCTGGCTGTTGCCAATCTGAGCGGCCTTGATCACGTTGCCCATGCGCTGAAGGACAAGACCTTCAGGCAGGGTGGAGATATTGAGAACTTCGGTTGCGTTGTCCGCTGCCTTGAGCTTCGCAACGTATGGCTTGAACGTCATGGGACGACCTCACTTATTTGTCTACAATCAGACGATGAACCACTCACCGCCCTCGCAATGTACGCTGATGCAATCCCAACGCACAGGCAAGTCCACAAAAAGTTCCCCGTCTATTGTTCCCGTCGCAGGACGTAGCCGAACGGGATTCATTGAGCTGTCTATCTTTTTCACGTTGAAGAAAGCCCCGTCTATCCCCGTTAGAGTTACTACCACCTGACCTTCTGAAGCATTTACCAAAATAGTGAAGTCGCCAGCCCTTGTTTCAGTGTGGCTGCTCACACGACGGGCTAGATTGTGTGAGGTCGCGACCGGCACGGCGGTCGCCGCTGTGACACGTCCCTTTGAGTCAATCGTGACTTGCGGTACGTTCGACCTGTCGCCGTAAGTGCCGGGGACAACAGGCGTGTCAGGCAGTCCTAACTCGCCAGCTCCATGCCAAGAACCTCCAACCCAAACGTACCACGACGCCTGATTCACTACAATGCGTGCATCACCTTCTTGATTCCCTTGTAGTGGAAGGTCTGCAACAGATCCGACGGCGGGGCGCGTCGCAATATCGACAAGCCAGTCGCCCAGTTTGAACGTCTGCGAGGTCGGAAAACCTGGCAGGTTGTTCAGTGCATTGACAACCTCGCTGTCCATTTTCCATATCCTCAGTGAACGACCGTGGCGAGCCCATGCTAGGGTCCGCTACGGTCGTCTGACAAGCTCACCTGGTCAATAGGTCGGACGAGCGTTCAAAGTCAGAGGACGATGCCTGTTTCGACGACGAGCGACTTCTGAACGGCCACGGGTTCTCCTTCAGAAGACGCTCGTCTCCGACGCTATCAACCGAGCAGGATGATGGGGTACGAGGGCTGGAAGATAGCCTTGACGACCTTGGAAGCGCCATAGCTGGAGTTGTTCACGCACACGCCGATCACTTGGAGGTGGACACTTCCACCAGGCGGCGGGGTCGGCGGCGTGGCCGTGACCTTTCCAGCTCCCGTGCCGCCGTCTTCCGACGCCGGCGCCAAGTAGAGTTTGGCGTTGGTCGCGGGCAGGCCGCCAGCCGTGGTGCAGCGCAGGTCCACTGTGGAGCTGGCCGACAGGAAGATGGTCCCTGGCGTGCCGTCGTAGAGGCCCAAGGACGTCGCCTGAGACAGCGTGCCGCCCGCTTGAGCCGGGGACCACGTCTCGGCTGCCGACAGGTAGCAGACCTCGCCCGAGACGAGCCCTGCGGTCACCTGACCCGTGATCGACGGGTTGGCGCTGCTCGGGGGTCCACCGCCGGCCATAGGAATCCAAGCGACGCCGGTCCAGAAGTACCAATCCTGGGCAGCAACGACGATGCGAACGTCACCCGTGGTGTTGCCTGTGGCAGGCAGGTTGGCCACAAGGGGCACGCCGGGGCGAACGCGGATCTCTTCGAGGTAGTCGCCGAGGATGAACTGGTACGGGTTCGCCGGCGCGTTTCCGGGCCCGGTCGGGGCCGGTGGGAAGCCTGGCAGTTCGTTGAGTTGTCCGATGACTTGCGGTGTCAGTTGCTGCATGAGGTCACCCTACGCTTTCTGATGTGGTGTGAGAAGGAGCGGCGTCTTTCAGAGCGCCGTGGTTCAGGGCGCCGTGGCCACAGAGAACTGCACCACGTCGAGATAGGCGCTGCCCGATTGGCCGTAAGGGCCAGCCGTCGACAGGCCGCATCTGCTGGCGCCGCCCCACGGGGCGTAAGTGGGCAGGGCGCTGGAAACGAAGTAGCCGTCGTCGGGCAAGCCGCCGTTGATGCCGATGTTGGCGAACACACCGCTGCCGGGAGACGTCTCCTGTGCCACCACGATCTGGTCGCCCGTCGTGCTCAAGGGGAAAACATCCATGCGGAAAGACAGCCAAGTGGTCTGGATGTTCCCCGCGTGGGCGAGGGGCACCGTCGTACCATTGTGGAGGAACAGGACGGCTGCTTGCGGGCTCGCGTCGTATGCGATGCCGTAGCCGTTGGCAAAAGGGCTGAAAGCAGATGCCCACTTCACGAAGAACCCGCCCGCGAAGGTTCCTATGTTGTTGGCGCGGCGGATGTAGCCCTGAGCCCGGATGGCTTTTGTGATCGGGATGCCAACGAAGGCACCACCGGAGACAGCCGCCGTCACCATCAGCGTCGCGAAGCCGTTGTCCGCGCCAAGCTGGCGGCAGAACGAACCTGCGCTCAAGGGCAGGGGGCTGGACAGCGAGCTGTTCAGAATGGCCAAGTTTGAGCCAGTGATCGTATCCCAATCAGCGTAAGACATGCGGGGCGCTCCAAGTGCTCAAGAGAAAAGTCAGGTTCCTGGCCAGCCGCCAGCGTTCTCAAACGACTCGTCGAAAGCCGCCGAAGGCGTGGCGAAGCCGGTGTACGTCCGCCAGTAGTCGGCTGGGTAGGTGCCTGGCCAGCCGCCCGAGAACTCAAACGACTCCAAGAAAGGCGGAACAGGTGCCTGATTCACCTGAGCCAAGAAGGGCGGGTCGAGCAGGTTGAGGTGTCGGGCCACTGTGTTCTCCGTTCACGGAACCGCAGCGTAGGCCGCGATAATGTCAGAGTCCAAAGCGCCGTAGGACGTCAAGGACAAAACAGCTTTCTTGCCTGCTGCGAGTGTGGCTGGCGCAGCCGATCCCAAGAACGACCAAGCAGGGAACGTCAGGGTGCGTGTGCTGCCGTCGCCGATGATGAGCAGCGACAGGGCTCGTCCGCCGCCCAGGTTGGCGCTGGGGCTCAACAAGGTGAGGTCGCCGGCCAACGTGACCTCCTGGTACGGCGACAACGCCGGGTCGAAGTCCAAGGTGATGCTGGCTGCATAAGCCAACGTCAGCACCGATGGTAACATCTGTTGAATCGTGCCGTTGACGACGACGAGGGGCCTTTGATTTGACATGTCGTGTTCCTTTTCAATCGAAGTTTTCGGTGGCGTTCTTCATCGACTGGTACGAGCCGCCGAAAACGCCCCAAGACTTTGCAAGCATCGTCTCGGGGGCTTTTGAGTCCGGTGGGGAAAGCGCCTTGGCGATGCAGTAGGTGGCGATGGCAATGGAGCCACCGATCACCACCTGCGAACCAAACGGGTGTTGCGGGAAACTTCGGCGCAGCCTGCGCGAAACCGGGCCTGCAGCGAAGAACGCCAAAAGGCCCAGGGCAGCGACAGTGGCCTTCGTGCGGAACGCCTCGTCCACGATCACCTGCCCTTCGGCGGGAGCACCTGTGACGGAACCAAAGCCAAACGCTGGTGGTGCTGGCGAAGGGCGGCTTGCGCCACTGCTTGGAGCTGGATCGCCTGTGGGGCCGGGAGCGCGTGGCGCACTTGAGGTGATGCGACGCGCATCGTCGGCTGGACCCGCTTTGCGGCTTGCATCTGCGCTGCGCGCTGGCCGGAGTCTTGACCGGGGCCCTTGGTGTCCACGATACATATTTTCATGGTCTGGTACGCTTCCTCGAGCGCGGCCTTCGCCTGCGCGATGGCCGGATCAACCTTTCCGCGCTTGAGTAGGTCGTGCTCCTCCTCCAAGAGGTCTTGGGCGAGCTTCTTGAGATACTTGACGATGACGAGCACGCGCTCGGTGTCCCGAGGGTCACGCACGCATCGCCCCAGCTTGCCGGAACCCTCGACGTCTTCCAGCACTTGCGGGAAGCCCAAGGCTTCCATGCGCTCGCCCAACTGGACGAGAGTTTCGCGGATCAGCTCGTAGTCAACCTCGTAGTCGTTCAACGGACACCTCGGCGCCTTGGCGCGTGTAAAAGATTCAGATGGTACGTCGCGGGGGTGGCTTCTTCACCAGCGGCGGCTGCTGCGTGGGATCGACAGGAGAGAATACCCCAGAAGCCACAAGCGCAACAGCCACGCCAGCGATTGCGAACGCCAGCTTGGTGGCGCGGGGGCTCATCTTGGAGCCCACGTTGACGCTACCCATGACGATCGCCGTTCCCGCCACGCCGAGCAGAGCCAGGTTCACCTGGTTGTTCTTGACGACGCCGACGGCGATCTTCTCGGCCTTGGCTTGGAGCTTGTCTGAGAGAGCCAAGCCAGCCGGCGAGTCCAAGAACTTGTCGAGGCCCGCGCCAGCCGCCGTGGTCATGCGGTCGACGCCGACTTCGACGATGCGCGTCACGTCCGTAGTGACGCGGTTGCCCACGCTCGTGACAACGCGCGAGACGAGGTCATCCACGTTGAAATCGAAGGGGAGCGCGCCCAAGGAAGGGCGCGATTGTGTGACCATGTAGTGGCTGCGGTTCATGGCTTCCTCGTCGCAACGAAGTAGAGCGCCAGAGCCGCGACGCCCATGACGGCCAAGGTCTTGCCGCTGATGCCGTCAGCTCCGAAGGGAGCGAAGCCCTGCAGAGGCATCCCGAAAGAATCGGTCGAGCCCATGCCGCAGTAGTGGCCTGAGAAGCCATCGAGGTTCTGCTCAGGCATGTAGCTGCGGCGAAGCAGGCCCGTGCTCGCGTGGCTGTGGATCACGACCGGCTTGCTGTAGAGCGCACCAGGCCAAGGGGCCTGCACGCCCGCCGTGGTAACCGTGTCGACGTCGTCTTCGTAGTGCTTCACGGCTTCACCGTTTCTTGTTGATGTAGAAGTAGAGCGCGAGAACGCCGACCGCGCCACCGACGAGGAGCGCCGTGGTGAAGGGCTTCTTTCCGGCTTGTTCCAGACCGGCGTCCAAGAGGTCTTGCCCCAGTTTCACGACGCCTGTTACGCCGGTCTTCAAGGCTTCTTTCCCAGCTTCCAAGGCAGAGTCGGCGGCTTGCGCACCCACTTCTTTTGCCTTGTTCAAGGCGTCGGCAGAAAGCACCAACCCTACTGGGCCGACGAGCGCCGCAGCGAGGAAACGAGAAATAATGGCAGGCACTACGTCGGGCTTGAGCGCAGCAATCATGCTCTTCGTTGAACCCTGCACTCTTGCCAACTTAGCGACGTCTCCTGCACTCTCAGCTTCTGACACAAGACGAGGCCCCGTGACTGAAGCAAACTTTGCAGCCAGCTCGCCGGCGTAAGAAGTTCCTGGATCGGTACTGGCTCTCTGAATCGTGGTCCCGAGGACACGAAGTTCAATAAGCGCCGACCTCGCCAGATCAATCTGTTGCTTGAAAGAGGACGGGGGCGTCGTTACCGCGCCCGCAGCGGCGCCGATGTACCAGTTGGAATCCCGACGGGCGAGGAACGTGTCGGGTGGCAGACGGTAGTCGTAGTGGTGGGTCATGCGAAAGCTCCTGGACGAGGACGAGGGTGGCAGGCAGGGCGCGGCATCGTCACTTTGCGTTGACGACGCGAGCTTTTGTGGGGCTCCACTCGACGAAGTCGGCTTCCAGGCTCGACTCCCGGTGCGCGCGAGCGAGGATGCACCGTGTGCAGACGGCCTTTGGCGGCACCTGCACGACGGGGGCGAGGTAGTAGTGGGTCTGGCAAACGAAGCGCGAGCAGCCAGAGCACACGACGCCGAAGCTCTTGTGCTTGCAGCCAGCGACCTCGCACGCCTCGAAGGCGTGCGACAGGAGCTGGGCCGCAACTTGCCCAAGCGAGGGTCCAAAAGACTGCGGCGGGGGATGGGCCATGCAATCTTCTAGCGCGTCGGAGCGCGGATGGCTAGCTACCCGAAGAGGCCCGTCACCTGCTCCGCTCGCGTCTGAAGCCTCAATCGCAGGCTTTTGGCCACGCCCAGGTAGCCCCGTGTCGTTTCGATCCTCGCGTGACCCAGCAGAAAACGAACGTCTTCTTCAGGCGTGCCCTCGGCGAGGGCGAGGGTGGCTCGCGTGTGTCGCAGGGTGTGCGTGTGTCGCAGGTGCGCCGGCAGGCGGGCGCACGTCGCGGCCTGGCGGAACCTCGTGTCGGCTGTGTCTCTGGAGACGGCGCGGAAGGTCTGGCCCTCGACCTCGGTGCGCCGGATCAGCATCATCCGGTCCAAGCCCGCGCCCAAACTCCTTGAGCTACTAGACCCAAACAGCCACGGGTTCTTCGAGGGCACGCCCAGCTCGCGGTGGACGTCCAAGACGCCCTGGACGGCCTCCATGAGCGGGTCGGGCATCCCGTAGACCGACTCGGTGAACCCGTCGCTGATCTTCTTCGCCTCCCCCTCGTCGTCCTTCTTCTTTTTCTCCCATTGACGCTTCTTCAGGCGCCTAATGAGTATCTCCTTTGTGCCGAAGGACACGTCTTCTTTGAGCAGTAGTGCCACCTCGGAAACGCGGCAGCCGAAGTAGTATTGGACCGCGAAGTACCCGAACCAGAAGGGCCCAAAGGCGAAGTGCTTCCCGTTGTCCTCGACGCTGGGCTCCTTCAACACCGCAAAGAGCCGACGCACCTCGGACGGCTCCAGGTGTTTGCGGTTGGCGTCGATGACCTCTTGGCCTCGGAACCGTCCTGTCGGCTTGATGATGCTCATGGGCGCTCGCGCTCGGTGCGGAAGTCACGGGGTTGGTGCGCCAGCCCCTTGTCGATCCGGTACTTTTCGAGGTCTGCGTTCAGCTCATGCTCGGCGCGTTCTCTCGAGAACTCCAGCCAAATCTGAAACGGGCTCCGGTCCTTCTCGTCGACGCCGCCCCTGGGCGGAACGAAGAGCGTCCGCAAGAGCGCAATCAAAGCGCCAAGAGCGCCGACGTAAAGCACGATCAACCACATGGCATCCATCTGTTCCTTGTTCACTCGTCACCTCGTTTTGGTTCAGGACCGTGCGATCACTCGCGTGTCTTCGTAAATGCGGACGCCGGGGATACCACGTTCACCGGCCTTCACGGCTGCGTCGATCTTGGCGGGGTCGACCGACAGGTATGCGTCGGGCACCTGCGCTGGGTCCACCAGCTCCCACTTCCAAACCACGCTGACGCTGACGCCAGCGACCTTCGGGGCTTGAGCGGCGGTCGCCTGCTGAATCAGGCCCATGACGCTCTCTTGCGGCGAGCTGGCGGTCACCAGGGCTTGCTCAGACGCCTTCGACGCCTCGGCGAGCAACCGCTGTTGCTCCCGCTGCTTCAAAAGCGAGTAGGCGCCCATGATCTTCTTCAGCTCCGTCTCGCAGTCCTTCAGGCGTTCGAGCGCCGGCTTGAACCAAGCGTTGATCTCCTTGACCTCTTCGTTCAGCGGCTTGACGCTGATGGTGCGTTCCTCGTCGAGCACCTTGAACTTGTGCTTCACGACCTTGAGAAGCTCGGCAGCGTCCTCGAACTCTTCGTCCGACTGGATGACGTGCCCCTTCACCACCTCCAAGAACTCCACGTTCTCCTTCGCGGCCTCGAAGGCCCGCGCCTTCACCGCGCCTTTTGCTGTCGTCTCCATCGTCGTAGTCATGCTTCAGCCCTCCTTTTTGTTTGGTTGACCCCAAGGTCGCTTCATCGCCCACAAGCCGATGCCCACTGCGTCCAGGGCGTTGTGGTTGCTTCGCACCTTGTCGTGGACCAAGTCTTGTTCCGTCTTCGTCAGGGTGCTCACGATCCGGTTGTTCATGATCCGCTTGGGAACCTGCCCCTTCCACGTCGCAGGCCGCACCAGTTCCAGCGTGTTGCCCTTCAGGCCGTGGAACGTGCCCCAGACATGCCCGATCACGAGCACGAGGCAGAGCACGTCGTCGGGGTCGACCTCGGAGCCGGGGCCGTGCTTGTAGACCTGGGGGTACTCCAAGACAACGCGCAGGGGCTCGGCGGCGCCGCGCCAGGTGCTCACCTTGCCGACAGCCAAGCGGCCCATGTCGCTTGCACGTTGCTCGCGGTTGCCGACGCTTCGCTTCACGCGCAGCACGTCCACGTCGACGAGGGCTCCCGCCCGGTACAAGGCGATGCCCGTCTCTTCGGTGCCGGGGTCAATGCTGATGATCACTTTTCCACCCAAGGGATCAGGCGCTTGTTGTCGTCGTAGACGGAGACGGCGTCCTTCGTCCAAAAGTGCATGAGCGCGGGCTCGGCCTTCAGCGGCACGTCGGGGCAAAAGGCCCTGCCCGCCTCAATCATGATGCGCGCCTGCTCCATCGCACGCTCGTGCGCGGTTTCGATGGGGTGCTCCATGATGATCTCGTCGTGAACGAAAACGACGCTCCGGCTCCCAAAGAGGATCGGGTTGTGTCCGGGGACGTAGCACGCCTTGGCGACCTCGTAGCACGCGACCTTGGCGAGGTCGGCGGCGAGCCCTTGGAACATCGTGTTGCAGAGCGCCGTGTAGCGCGCGCCGCCACGCATACGCGCGGAGAAGAGCTGCTCGGCAGTGCCGACCTCTTCTCCGTCGTCGCCGATGTAGAGCAATGACCCGATCTTCTTGAAGTAGTCCTTCATCTCAGGCCACGCCTTGAACCACTTCGCCTTCAGGTCCATCGCCGCGTCCAGGTCGACGATGATGCCGCCGGCCTTCGCGTAGCGAACGAGCGTCTTCGCCGAGAGCGCGCCTGGGAGGCCGAAGTTCGCGATCTTCGCCATGTTTCGGGCGTGGACGACTTCCTTGTGGCGAGGGTGCCCCTCGTCCTTGCGGATCTTCTTGCCCTCGTCGTAGGTGATGCCGCTGAGAAGAAACTGGACCGCGAGCAGAAGGTGCGGGTCGACGCCTTCGTTGAGCGCCTCGGCGAGTTTGCTCTTGCCGACCAACGTGAGGCACGCCTGCGCCAGCGTGTGCAACTCCAAGGCTTCGTAGTCGACCGACGAGAACACCGTGCCGGGTCGGGCGCGGTAGCACTCTCTAACCCCCCGTTCTTTCGGCAGATTTTGGAGGTTTGGAGACGAACAGCTCGTGCGTCCAGATTCGACCAAGGGCTGGTAGCGGCAGTTGATTGGGTACTTTGCGCCCGCTTCCAGCGGCGGGATGTAGGTGCCCAGCGTCTTCTGCGTCGACGTGTGCCAAGCCAGCAGGGCAAGCGCCGCGAGCTTCTTGGGCACGGGGTGGCCATCGAGGTCGGTCACCATGTCGCCGGGTGTGCTCGGGAGCGAGCGTGCGAGGTCGAGGGCGAAGTCGACCGGCTCCTTGTTGTCGACGGCCTTGACCGGCACCAGGTTGAGGTCGAGGGCTTCCAAGAGGTCGTCCATAGCGGCAGCGGTCATGGCCACCGCGCCCTTCTCGGTGCGCGCCAGCTCGTGACCGTCGGGCCACAGGGGGCTCGCGTTCAGTTCGAGGATCGTATCCTCGATCAGCTTTTTGTCCTTCGACCCTTCCTTCTTGCTCTTGACGCCGCCGCCCCGGATGAAGCCCACAGCCGAAAGCGCGTCGGCGAGGACGCCCAGGCGCAGTTCCAGCTCGTGCTTGTATCGGGCGACCTTGGAGCCCTCGGTGCGTATGCCCCACAGCGACATGAGGTGCAGGGACCAGTGGGCGCGGCACTGTTCGAGGCTGTTGGGCACTTCGCCGCTGTCGATGTCCGCCAGCACTTCGCCCCGCTGGTGCAGGTAGACGTCGATGGCGATGCCCG
>Ga0315291_10002464_pt1:7500-24272 | contig 24272 bp, 12 predicted proteins | sample YL17G12_20_MG_FD_203070 | JGI IMG/M metagenome (GOLD analysis project Ga0315291, IMG submission 203070) | Sediment microbial communities from Yellowstone Lake, YNP, Wyoming, USA - YL17G12_20 | ecosystem: Environmental > Aquatic > Freshwater > Lake > Sediment | place: USA: Wyoming... | reverse complement strand
GACCCTGATGGCGCAAAGCAGAAAGGCGCCTGAGACCGAGACGGCGGCGTTGACCGAGCCAAACATCCTGACAATAAGCAAGGCGTACCGTCGTCTTGAGGCGCTTTATGAAGCCTGTCGGTTGGTAGTCTCTGAGTTAGACCTCAAGAAGCGGCTCGAATCTATTCTCGACGCTGCGATTCAGGTCACTGGGGCAGATCGTGGGTTCATTATCCTCGTGAACGAAGCCGACGGCCGTCTCCAAACGGAAGTTGCTCGCGAGATGGGCGTTGACGCGACAGCAGGTTCCCCGAGCATGAGTATCGCGAGCCGGTCCGCGTTACACGGTGAACTCATGCTCGTGGAGGATGCGTTACAGGACGCTCAACTCAGTTCCAGGGAAAGCGTCATCCTGGGACGGATTCGGTCCGCGATGAGTGTACCGCTCAGGGTCGATGAGAAGATACTCGGCAGCGTCTACGTGGACAGTCGCCGACCGGAACATCGGTTCACCCACGAAGACCTGGAACTGTTCGAGGCGGTCGCAAGCCAGTCTGCCATAGCCATAGAGAACGCGAAGTTGACACAACGGATGATCGAGGAAGAACGACGCCGAACCAATCTCGGACTCTTCCTCTCGCCGAGGGTCGTCGAGGAAGTTATCCGGAGACAGGGGACGATAGAGCTCGGCGGCACGAAACGGGAAATAACCACGCTGTTCTGCGATATTCGCGGGTTCACGGGGATTGCCGAAAGAATGGCACCCGCTGATGTCGTCTCGATGCTCAACGAGTACTTCACGACCATGGCGGACGTCATCTTCCGGTACGATGGTACGATTGATAAATACATGGGCGATGAGATCATGGCGGTGTTTGGCGCGCCAATGTACGCTGAGGACCATGCGTTGCGTGCTGTCAAAGTTGCGCTCGAAATGAACCGCGAACTGCGTTCGATGCACGAACGATGTGCGGAAAGCAGCCGTCCCCTGTTCCAGATAGGAATAGGGATGACGACCGGGTCGGCTCTCGCCGGATATATCGGGTCGCCCAAACGGATGGAGTTCACCGCCATCGGAGACATCGTCAACGTGGCAAAACGGCTCTGCGAACATGCTCAGCCCGGACAGATTCTCGTGTGCGCTGAAACGTTCGAACGGGTGAAAGATGACGTCGCTACAAAGCCGCTCGGCGAGATCTTCCTCAAGGGCAAGGAGAAACCCGTATTGACTTACGAGGTGCTTGACGTCAAGTGATTGGCAAAACGTAGGGGCTGGGCTTGCCCTGCCCAAAGCGTTATGCTGTGAGATTCTTCGCTTCGCTCAGAATGACAGTATGCGAGGTCGCAGTGGGGTGTGCGGCGCTGCGGCGACTGCCCTTGCGGACAACGAACGCGAGAGAATGGGTTTATCGTGACTGAGAACTACGAGAACTACGCGTACATGCAACATGTGTTTCAGGAGACACGTATCCTGAAGAAACCAACGTACGGGATAGTCTCAGGATATCATCAGCTCCCGTACGTGCTGCTCGGCGAATCGCAGCACCGTCCTGACAGAACTCTTGAAATTCGAGGACAGATCAACGTGTCGCCGCGGTGGGTCTGGCATCCGGACTATCCCGGCATCAAATATGAAGAGATGTTCGGCAAGGAGAATGTCGAAGCGGCGCTCATTGGTCGCGTATTCGGGTTTCTGGCGTTTCGCGGAAAGCCGGTCAATTTCGAATCGGAATACATTAAGGTCAACGAGAAAGAGGTACGTACCGAGCAGCTCATAGAATCTGTCCTCGACGAACTCGAGAGAAAGGAGGATCTCAAAACCGGAGTTGTACATACACCCGATGTGCGGTTCTTCCCGGTGTCCATAGAACGGTTCATTGCATCCATTGTAAGTGAAGAGCTGGGACTGTGAGCATTCTAGGCTCAGGCAGCCAGCGGAAGAGGAGGCTGTTGACCATGGAAAGAAACATAGATCGCAGAGGGTTCGTGAAACGAATTGCTGGGATCGGTATCGCTGCATACGGTGCCGGGACGATCATCAAGCCGGAAGCGTACGCGACGCCCGTGTCGAAGGTCTCGCGCGACATTTCTGTGGCTCAAGGCGGTTCCGCGTTTGACAACACAGTCGCCGCCGTAGAAGCGCTTGGAGGAATGGCACAGTTTGTCAAACCCGGTCAACGAGTCCTGATCAACCCGAACGTCTCGGGTCACCTTCCGCCGGAAGCCGCCGTTAACACTCACCCTGAGGTCGTCGCGGCGGTGGTGAAGATGTGCAAGGATGTCGGCGCTAAAGAGGTGGTTATCGCGAGTTTTGTTAATGCCAAACGGTTCCAGATCGGCGGAATGAACGAGGTTGTGGACAAGTATGGCGCCATACTGAAACCGCTCGAGGATAAACCGGACGTTGTCGAACGGATCGAGGTCCCAAAGGGGAAAGCGCTCGATCATCTCCTCGTCTGCAAGGAGTATCTTGCCGCAGACGTGATGATAAACGTCCCCGTCGCCAAACATCATACGCTCAGCCGGATGAGCCTGGGCATGAAAAACCTGATGGGGCTGATCACAAACCGGTGGCAAGTGTTCCACCGCGAGGGTGCGAAATATCTCAATCAATGTATCGCAGACCTCACGCTCGCACTGCCGTCAACGCTCATTGTCGTGGACGCGAACAAGATGATCATCACGAAAGGTCCGCTCGGTCCCGGCGAACAAATCGAGCCGAAGAAGGTTATCGCGGGAACCGACCCGGTCGCCCTAGACGTGCTTGCAGCGGAACTGCTCAACTACGGTAAAGAGGATATACCGCTGTTCAGGCTCGCATACGATCAAGGTCTCGGCGAGATCGACCTCAAAAAGATGACCATCATCGAGAAGGCCGTCAGCAAACAGGCGTGATGCCGTGGAATCAAGTTCCGGCAAAGGGGATCCCCGCGGAGCTGTTTGGGAAAACGCTCGTAGCTGTGTCATTCTCTTAGACGTGTCATTCTGAGCACAGCGAAGAATCTCATACCACTTGCTCGGGCTGACACGAAACGCAATTGTCGGGGACCGCTTGGCGCGAGCCAGTCGGTTTTGGCACTATGGCAGGTTTTTCAAGGACTGCATAACAAATGTCCTTTTGTTGTCATTCCCGCGTAAGCGGGAATCCACAGAAACAGTGACACATTTGCTCGTGCACAATGGATTCCTGCTTTCGCAGGAATGACCGTGAGACCATCTGAAGGATAAGAGAGACGGGACGTTAGTTCTACATTCACCAATAGTTTTCCTCGTCATTGCGAGCGACCGAACGGAGCGCGGCAATCTCTTGCGAAATCGAGGTTCGGGCCGCCGCTAGCGCTACTCGCAGTGAGACTCTACGGCGTGAAGCGCTATTAAGCGGGCACGCGGAGACCGGTTCTCTATGAAGCTCGGCAAATACGAGATTCTTCGAATGTTAGGCCAAGGAGCGGCCGGCACGGTGTATCTCGGGGTTGAGCCGGAGAACGCGCAGAGAGCGCTAAAACTCCTTGCGCGAGAGCTTCACAGCAACCCCTCGATATACGCGCGGTTCCAGAGCGAGATAGCGGTGCTTCAGAACCTGAACCATCCGAATATCATCAAGATATTCGAGGTCGGCGAGGATTTCGGACAACATTTCTACGTCATGGAATACCTCTCCGGAGGCAGTCTTGCCGAAAGAATCAAGAAACAGGGCGCGCTCCCGATAGACGATGCGCTTCAGGTCGCGACCTCCATCTGTTCCGCGCTCGAACACGCTCACGGTGCAGGGATAATTCATCGCGATATCAAACCCGCAAACATCCTCTTCGACGAGAACGACCGAGCGGTCATCGTTGATTTCGGTATCGCAAAACTCGCCGATGTTGACGGCGTCACGGTCACGCGTCAGGTGCTCGGGACGGTCGAGTACATGTCACCGGAACAGGCGTCCGGGAAGGATGTTGATCTGCGGAGTGACATTTACTCGCTGGGCATAGTTCTGTATGAGATGCTCACAGGACGTGTTCCGTTCAAAAGCGATTCCATACCGGCAGTGCTCAAGAGCCATCAGTATGCCGTTCCGGAAGAACCTGACGAGTGGAACAGCTCTGTACCGGACTGGTTGAACGCACTCGTTCTGGATATGATCGCAAAAGAGCCAGCTAAACGACCTCAGACTGCTCCGGATGTCGTGAGACGGATTGAGGAAGGCCGTACCGCGCCGCTAATTGTCAGACAATGTCCCGCATGCGATGCCGAGCTTGAGAGTGGACAGGTGGTGTGCGTTCAATGCGGTACAAACACCGTCACCGGAGAACGTCGCCGTACCGTAACGGCACGCGCCCGTCCTGGAAGAAAAAGCGCTCTGCCGGTGATTGTTGCTCTGGGAATTGTTGCGGCAGGAGCGATCTGGAGTTTGAGCTCATTTAGAACTCCACAGGGTGTACCCTCGCCGGGTGCTGAGTGGCAAAGACAACATTTCTCTCTCGGCGAACAGTTCTACAGGGTGGGCGATCTCGAGAACGCGGAAACCGAGTTCAAGCGCGTGATAGAACTCGGCAGCGATACGGAACTGGCATCAGCCGCATCACAGTATTTGAAACTGATAGAGTCAAGCCGGTCGAGTACCCAGACCGAACAAGGAGCGTCTAATGGTCAGTGAAACCATCGGGAAATACAAAGTTGAAGGGGAGCTCGGTCGTGGCGGCATGGGTGTCGTGTATTGCGCCAAAGACACCGCTACCGGTAACACCGTTGCATTGAAAGTGTTGTTCCCGGAGTTTGCGCTCGATCCGGGGTATGTCAAAAGGTTCAGGCGTGAAGCAGAGGCTCTTGCGAAACTCAATCACCCGAACATCGTGAAAATTCACGGGATCGGCGAAGAACGCGGGGTGCCCTATTACGCGATGGACCATGTTGAAGGGCGAAGTCTTGCGGCGATGCTCGCTGCGGGTGAGTGGTTGGACATTAGTCGTGCACTCGATCTCGCAATAGAGGTTGCCGCTGCGCTCGGCCATGCTCATAAAGCAGGAATCATTCATCGCGATATCAAACCCGGAAACATCCTCATAGATAAAAGCGGCAAACCGAAACTGACAGATTTTGGGATAGCCCGGCTCACCTATGCGACACGCATGACCCGAACCGGCGATATTGTCGGGACTCCTGAATACATGTCGCCGGAACAAGGAAAAGGCGCGACGGTTGACAAAGCGTCCGACGTCTATTCGCTCGGCGTCGTGATTTACGAACTTCTTGCGCACAGGGTTCCGTTTCAAGGGGCAACCGTGCTCGAAGTGATCAAAAAACATCAGTACGAAGAGCCTGAAAACATCAAGAGCCTCAACAAGGCAATTCCAGACAACCTCGCGCGGGTCGTGATGAAGATGCTCGCGAAAAAGCCTGACGAACGGTACAAGAGCGCTGAACAGGCTGCTACCGCGCTCTCTACAATCCGACCAACCGTCATTCGTGCCGCTGTCGCGAAAGAAAAGAGGATTTCGGGAACGGCGGAGACTCGGGTTCTCGGAACGACGCCGGGCGGCGACCAACAGGCAGATGTCCGCATAGAATCGCTCGCGGGAAAACGCTGTCCGCAATGCAACGCTTCGCTTGCTATTGGCGACAGGATTTGCGTTTCATGCGGAACCGATCTGACTACGGGACGGAGCGTGACGAAGGTCGCGCTCAAACGCGCTAGAAAAAGCCTGCTCATGAAGATAGGCGTTATCGTCGGAGCGACAGTTCCTCTTGCCGGACTCGTCGCGGTCGTCACCCTTCTTATGGGAACATACTACATCGGAGTAGCGCTCCTTGTGAGCTTGGTCCTTACGATCATCACATGGATAGGCGGCAGCATCCGTCGAGAATCCGTTGCTCGAAGAATCTACATGGGCATCTTTCTCGGCTTCCTTCTCACGGCGTTGTACGGAGTGCTCTGGGACACGGCACCGGAGTTCCGTCCTCTGCTCTTTGGCGGGCGATAGACATAAGAGCTACACAGGAGAGGCAATCCGCAGATTGCACAGATGATATAGATCATAACGCTGGACGGGAGATAGGGAAAAACTCTTCACAAGCGCGTAAGAATGACCTGTGTTGTCATTCCCGCGCAAGCGGAAATCCAAAGAGGTGACGACAGTAGCTTCAGTGTGCATCGTTGATGCGGAACAGAAGATCAGGTACCAGGATCTGCCATTGCGGGTGGTCGAGGAAGCTCTAGAAACGCTGTTGACCGAGAAGGGTTCAACATGAGAAGACGCCGTCTTGAAATCTCGATAGTGGTTGTGCTGTCGGTGCTCGTCCTATCCTTCGCTCCTTCCGCCCTGGCGGAGTTCAAAGTCGGAGGACGTGTCGTGGACGAGTCGGGCGAACCCATAGCCGCGGCGTCCGTTTATGTTCTTAAACTGACCGAACGATTGAGCTACAAGGACGAAGTAGCCCAGATACTGGTTCAGGCTCAGACTCAGACAGATGGCTCTGGTCGGTTTAGCCTTCCTCTCGAAAAACCGCCAACAATATGGGAACTGTATACCCTGGCTGCACGGCACCGAGACTATGGTCTTGCCTTGGTAACGAACTACGAGCTGTATCAGAGGAGGGAGAGCCTGGCGGATATCACGTTAACCGTGACGAAACCGGGCTGCATCAAAGGGAGAGTAACCGACCAAGAAGGCAATCCGGTGAGCGGAGCTGTTGTGGTACCGACAGTCACGATAGATTTGTTCGACGTGGGTCCTACGACGGTGAACCTACCACCATGCGAACAGTTGCTCAGTACCACAACCGGCGCGTACGGCACGTTTGTCGTCAATGAGCTTCCTGCGAAAGCGCGAGCAGCGCTAATAGTAAGCCATCCCAACTTCGCGACGACGGCACTTGGCAGCATTTATGACGATGTTGGAGGGACTGTTCAGGTCGGAGCGACAGACGTTGAGGTGAAGCTGGAACGAGGTGCGACAATCGAGGGAAAGGTGACGTTCCAAGACACGGGTCGGCCCGTCGAAGGCGCGTTGATCAGGGCTGTACCGGTTCCCACGGAGAGTGAGGCATCCGTATCGCGACTTGCCGGACGAATGCTCGTCGGCACGATCAAGGCGAAGACGGACAAGGATGGCAGATACATTGTTCGCGGAGTTCCCGAGGGAAGATACGGTGTCGAGGTCGAATATCCTGATTGGACTGCGGAAGCCAAACAAGTCCTTGAGATCTCGAAAGGAGCGCGGTTGATTGACCAGAACTTTGTCCTCACCAAGGGCGTGCTGGTATCAGGGAGGTTCATGATTGCTGAGACCGGAACACCTGTCAAGGACGGATATATCGTGATCATTGACGGGACTGGATTGGTGAAAAACGGGGGCACAAGACAACCCATACAGGCGGGTGCGGACGGCACCTTTCAGTTTCGCCAGCCACCTGGCAACGTCGCCTTCTCCGCATATCGAGTGTTGTCGGGGCAAGCCCCAGAGCAAGTTAGCCGGCAGCGCCTGACCCTCGTTGCCGGACGCGACGTAACCGACATCGTATTCAAGGCGGAGCAGACGGCGACTCTAAAGGGAAAGGTGCTTGGACCGCAAGGAAAACCGCTGGCAGGAGCGCAGGTTTGGGCTTTTGGCGCAACCTTATGGACTGACGCAAACGGCGCGTTTGAACTTCCGCTCGTCCGGCATCCGGCTGGCGTAATCATTGATATGGCGCTGGAGGCATGTCATCCCAACCTACCCGGATATAGAGGTTTTCTTATAAAACCTTTCGAGACCGACCCGGGCACTGAACGAGTCATCGAGATGAAACCTGCGGCTACATTGACAGGACGCGTCGTGGATAATGACGGAAAACCGGTCAGATCCGCAAGCGTGACTGCACATCAGTCATTCAAGACAGACCGCGGGCGATCATCCTCCCTTTACAGGGCGGTCAGATGTGACGACGCTGGACGGTACGCAATCAAAGATCTTGCGAGCGGAGGCACGTATTTCGTCTATGCAATGGCAGAGGGGTACGGACAGACCCGCAGTACCGAGTTCTCGTTGAGCGAAGGAGAGGTCCGCGCCGTGCCCGACCTAGTGCTCCGGATAGCAGCTATTATGTCCATCGAAGGAACGGTTACTGATGAGGACGGCACGCCTCTGGCGAATGCTCAGGTCAGTTGCGACGGTACCGCAACGGGGTACCGAAGAACCTGCACGGACGAGAAAGGGCGGTACAGGTTTGAGCATGTTGTAGATGAGGAGATTCGTATTCATGCTCTGGCTCGTGGTCCAGAGGGCACCTTACAAGGGAATTTCAGGACGGCTGCAGGCGACCGTCGCGCGGACATTATCGTGACCGAAGAAGCACCTCGTACGGCTGAGGAACGCGATGCGCGGCGTCTCATTGGCAAACCCGCGCATGAACTGAATGTCACGTCGTGCATAAACTGCGAACCGGTCACTCTCGGGTGCCTCGCGGGCAAAACGGTCCTGCTCGCTTTTTGGGATAGCTCAAACGAAGCGTGCACCAGGCTGGCTGCTCTGCTGAACAAGCTGATGAGCGACTATACAGGGAAAGCCGTCGAGATCGTCTCAGTCCACAGCGCTGATGCCGATGTGAAGGCGCTCAAACAGGTCCTCTCAAACCAAGCGATAAAGTTCCGGGTCGCGTTGGACAAACCTGCGTCCGACAAACGATACAAGGGTGCTACGTTCCAAAGATATGGAGTCAAGAGTCTGCCAGCGCTGTACATTGTCAGTGCAAAAGGATGGGTAAGGTATCAGGACGTCCCGCTGCCAGCCCTCGAACAGGCGCTCAAGAATGTGCTCGAGCAAGCTGAGACTGAAGCTCCCGCCGAAAGGGGGTGGATGCCTGCTCCCGAAGAAGAGGATCCGACTATCGCGAGCTGCGCCAACAACCTCAAACAGATCGGTCTTGCCCTAAAGATATTCGCGAATGAACATAATGGGCGGTTCCCTCAAATAGACAACCGACGTGGGAATCTCACGGTAGAGGGCGACGACATTGTACCGAAGTATCTCACCGATGTGAACGTCTTTCGGTGCCCCACTAACCAGAACCATAAGCCCGCTCAGCGTCCCTACAAGGGTGACGATGTCACCGATCAAAGCTACTTCTATCTCGGTTGGGCGGTCAGCATAGAACAAGACGGCCTGGGATTGTTAGATGCGTATGAGTCGCTCGATCTGTCCCAGCGCGACGCGGACATACCGTTCAATAGCTCCCTGGGTTATGAGAAACTGTACAGGTTCCGTGAGGGGATAGAACGGTTTTTCATAACAGACATAAATGATCCGACGGCATCGGCAAGGGCTCAAGCTCAGTTGCCTGTAATGTGGGAGCGACCCGGACACCATTCTCTGAACGGAGGCAATGTGCTCTATATGGATGGGCACATCGAGTTCGTTCCATATCCGGGCAAGTTTCCCATGACACCTGCGTTCATAAAACGATGTGAAGCAATATCAGGCGGGAATCGCTAGACAGTAGAGGAAATACAGCGACTATTTGTGTTTCTCTATTCCTGTCTGCGGCCATCTGCGGTTCGAATAGGCATAACGTTGTGTGGCCAGAGACTCTTCGCATTCGCTCAGAACGAGAGTCGAGTCCATGTCTACGCGCTTGGGCGCGGCACCAAAGCCTTTCTAGCGGTGCGACTTTCTCCGTGATCTCCGTGCCCTCAGCGGTTGATCGACCCGAAAAATAGTTGCCAAATCCGGACAAGTGAGATAGAATACCAAAGGGAAGGTGAAGGTTAACATGGTATCGTCGAGTGTTCTAGTCCTGAACCGGTCGTGGGTTGCTATCCACATCGCAGACGTCCGGAGGGCATTGAGCCTGGTGTATCGCGGCGCCGCGAAAGTCGTCGCCCCGGACAACTATGCCACGTACGATTTCGAGAGCTGGAAAGAGATCTCTCAAGCCGCCGAGAGCAATTATATCCGCACAGTGAACTTCAAGATCCGGATACCAGAAATTATTGTCCTGACCTTTTTCAACGATCTTTACTACCAGGAGGTCAAGTTCTCGCGACGCAACATCTTCGAACGGGACCGGAATACCTGTCAATACTGCGGCAGACGGTATAACAAGATGGATTTGACCATCGACCACGTTGTGCCACGGTCGCGAGGAGGAAAAGATACGTGGGACAACCTCGTCCTAGCATGCGTATCGTGCAACGTGAAAAAGGGAGACCTTTTGCCGGAAGAAACCGGAATAAGACTGATTAAACTACCTGCAAAACCACAATGGATACCGCACCTCGGCGTGAGGTTGGACGCGATCAACGTGAAAAGCTGGGAGAAATTCGTCAACATGGCGTACTGGAACGTCGAGCTCAAAGAGTGAGCCGTCGTTCGTCGCGCTGACATCGCGTTCTCCGCGGGGCAAAATGAGGTGCGTTCTACTGTCTTACCGTCCTGAGTAGAAAGCGCTCGTAACCTGTTCCTTGTGGGCTGTCGAAGAAATGGTGTCCGAGAAAAAGAGAATTGCGGAGGTCGCAGTACCTCTACCAATTGATAATACGTTTCACTATAGCATCCCGCCGGCGTTTCAAAACTCTGTGAAGAGGGGTTCGCGCACCATCGTTCCGTTCCAGAGACGGCTTATCACGGGATATGTCGTCAATCTGCTAGATCGTGCCGACGTAGAACACCCAAAAGACATTGCAGACGTCCCCGACATGCTGCCGACGTTCGACGAGCGGATGCTCGAGCTTACCCGATGGATTGGCGAATACTATTTCTGTTCGTGGGGTGAAGCGTTGGCGTGCGCTGCGCCTGCGGGAGCCATCGTTGAAGGCAAACGGTTATTCCGTATCAGCGCGATGCCATCGTTCGGGGCAGAACTATCCCGGCGCGAACAGCAACTCATAACACTGCTAAACGAACATGGAGAACAGAGTTTATCCCGGTTGCAGCAAGCAACAGGTGTGCGGGCGCTTCAAAACACGTTGAGCCAGCTCGAATCAAAAGGGATCGTCGCGTCACGACACGTCATCCCGAAGTCCGGGGTCAAGCCTAAACAGGTTTTGTTCGTTACCCCGCTAAAATCTGCGGCAGAGGCAAAGGAGGTGCTTGAACACCTGAAATTGTCAGCACCAGCTCAGGCAAGATTGTGGGAAACACTCATGTCGCAGCCCGGTCGGCAGGTCGCCTCTGAACTTCTCGAGAAAACGGGAGCATCATTGCGGACGCTTCGTGCCCTGGAGGGTAAAGGGCTTCTCCTCATCGCCAAGAGCGAGGTGCTTCGGACGCCCGTGGCACAGCCCGAGCCGGAACAGGACAAGACAGTGGTGCTCACCGAAGAACAGCAGAAAGCGCACGACACGATCGCCATGTCAGTTCGATCAGGACGGTTCGGCGTGTTTCTGCTGAAAGGGATAACCGGCAGCGGTAAGACGGAGGTTTATCTCCGCATCATCAAGGATGTCCTCGCGAACGGTAAAAGCGCCATAGTTCTTGTCCCTGAGATCTCTCTGACACCGCAGACCGTATCGCGGTTCGCGAACAGGTTCGGAGCTCAGATCGCCGTGCTCCATAGCAGGCTCAGCGCTGGCGAACGGTACGACGAATGGAGACGGATCAAACGCGGTGAGGCTCCGATAGTTGTCGGAGCACGATCGGCAGTGTTCGCGCCCGTCCGCAAACTCGGCGCAATCGTCGTAGACGAAGAACATGACCAGTCGTATAAGCAGGCTGACGCACCACGGTACCACGCTCGAGATGTCGCGATCATGCGCGCAAAGATGTGCAATGCTGTCGTGGTGCTCGGGTCGGCAACCCCGTCGCTTGAGTCGTACCATAACTGCGAGACAGGAAAGTTCATGTTGCTCGAGTTGACCCAGAGGGTGACCGGTCAGCCGTTGCCGACCGTCAGTTTGATAGATATGCGCCAGCAAGCGCACGATATGCAGGCGCGACCGGTTATATCGTTGCCTCTCGAGGAGAAGATCGAGGAGAAAATCGCAAAAGGTGAACAGGTGATCGTGTTTCTCAACAGGCGCGGGTATGCACCGTTCCTCATCTGTACTCGATGCGGTCACGTGCCGATGTGCCGTACCTGCTACGTCTCTCTCACATACCATTCGACATCCGATGTTCTTCAGTGCCACTACTGCAACAGCCGTCGTGCTGTTCCCCAAGCCTGCCCCGAATGTCACAAAGGCAAGTTGAGTTTCATGGGTGCAGGCACCGAAAGGACGGAGAAAGACCTCCGCGATTTCTTCCCGGAAGCTCGTATCGAACGGATGGATCTCGATACCACATCGCGAAAAGGTTCTCATGAGAGAATCCTATCGCGGTTCAGGAAAGCTGAGATTGACATACTTATCGGCACCCAGATGATAGCCAAAGGTCACGATTTTCCCGGTGTCACGCTTGTCGGAGTGGTTTCGGCTGATGTGGCGATCAACATTCCCGATTTTCGCGCGCCGGAACGAGTGTTCCAGCTCTTGACGCAGGTTGCGGGTCGAGCTGGTCGGGGGGGCGAACCTGGCGAAGTGGTCATCCAGACATACAACTGCGAACATTACAGCATTCAGGCTGCCCGGACGCACGATTACGACGCGTTTTACAGGCAGGAGATCGCGTTAAGACGCGAGGCAAACTACCCGCCGTTCAGACGTCTCGCGCATCTGTTGTTTGAAGGAGAGGATGAACAGGATGTGTTGCGCGTTTCCGGGTCCATCGGGAGAACGCTCCGTCGCACCGTTACCCGGAGACAGCTTTCGACCGCTGACATTCTCGGACCGGCACCGGCTCCTATACCGAAACTCCGGAACCGATACCGCTGGCACATAGCGCTCCTGTCGTCAAACGTCAAACAGCTTCAGTCGCTCGTCCTGACGGCAAAAGAGGTTCATGCCGCAGAAAAGACCTCCGTCGCGCTCAAAATTGATATGGACGCGCTGGACATGCTGTAGCGCCGCCGTCTCGGCGGGCGATCCCGGGAGCGTCTTCCGCTCCCGCGCATTGAAGCGATGCTGCTTTCTGCACTCACTGGGCAGTGGCAGGCGAGACGCCTGCCCCATCTTCTAGGCAGGGCCTTCAAGAGAAATAAAAAATCCCGGCAGCGACCTACTCTCCCGTCCCGTCACCAGGGCAGTACCATCAGCGCTGGAGGGCTTAACTTCCGTGTTCGGAATGGGAACGGGTGTTTCCCCTCCGCTATAGCCACCGGGAAATGCGTATAAAAACAAACTGGCTAAGGTAAAAGGGCCAACTCATCGCGTCATCACATATAAGCCCGTCCCTTAGCCAGACAACCTTGACCTTAATGAATATTGCGGTCAGGTATAGAAGCACCGGCTCGATAATGCCAAGTTCGGCCAAGCCGCACGACCTATTAGTACCGGTCGGCTGAACCCATTACTGGGCTTACACCTCCGGCCTATCAACCTTGTAATCTACAAGGGGTCTTGAGTCCCGCCGAAGCGGGAGGGATATCATATCTTGGGGTAGGTTTCCCACTTAGATGCTTTCAGCGGTTATCCTGCCCGAACATAGCTACCCAGCGATGCCGCTGGTGCGACAGCTGGTACACTAGAGGTTCGTCCGCCCCGGTCCTCTCGTACTGGGGGCAGCTCCCCTCAAATATCCTACGCCCGCGACAGATAGGGACCGAACTGTCTCACGACGTTCTGAACCCAGCTCACGTGCCACTATTAATCGGCGAACAGACGAACCCTTGGGACCTGCTCCAGCCCCAGGATGTGACGAGCCGACATCGAGGTGCCAAACCTCCCCGTCTATGTGAACTATTGGGGGAGATCAGCCTGTTATCCCCGGGGTACCTTTTGTCCGATGAGCTACGGCCCTTCCATACAGAACCGCAGGATCACTAAGCCCTGCTTTCGCATCTGATCGACTTGTAGGTCTCACAGTTAAGCTCCCTTATGCCTTTGCGCTCTACGCATGGTTTCCAAACATGCTGAGGGAACCTTTGGACGCCTCCGTTACCTTTTGGGAGGCAACCGCCCCAGTTAAACTGCCCGCCTGACACTGTCCCATGCCCGGATCAACGGCACATGGTTAGAACCTCAGCCAAACCAGGGTGGTATTCCAAGGATGGCTCCCCCGAAGCTAGCGCTCCGGGTTCATAGCCTCCCACCTATCCTATACAGACTTAACCGAAATCCAGTACCAGGCTACAGTAAAGGTCCACGGGGTCTTTCCGTCTAGTCGCGGGTAATCTGCATCTTCGCAGGTACTACAATTTCGCCGAGCCCCTCGTTGAGACAGCGCTCAAGTCGTTACGCCATTCGTGCAGGTCGGAACTTACCCGACAAGGAATTTCGCTACCTTAGGACCGTTATAGTTACGGCCGCCATTAACCGGGGCTTCAATTCTGGGCTTCGACCGTTTATTCAACGACCTAACCCCTCCTCTTAACCTTCCGGCATTGGGCAGGCGTCAGCCCCTATACGTCGTCTTACGACTTAGCAGAGACCTGTGTTTTTGCTAAACAGTCGCTTGAGCCATTTCTCTGCGGCCCCCCTCGGCTTGCATTGCGGCTTACGCCGAACGCTCACCTAATGAGGGCACCCCTTATTCCGAAGTTACGGGGTTAGTTTGCCGAGTTCCTTAACGAGGGTTCTCTCGAGCGCCTGTGGATACTCTCCTCGTCTACCTGTGTCGGTTTGCGGTACGGTCACCTGAAAGCTCGCTAGAGGTTTTTCTTGGCAGTATGGCATAGGCCAATCCGTTTCATCCGAAGGAATCCACGTCCCATAACCTCTCGGGGTTAACGACGACCCGGATTTCCCTGGGTCATCCCCCTACAGGCTTGGTCCCCCTAAACCAAAAGAGGAATGGCTTAGCCTTCTGCGTCACCCCATCGCTCAAACGCTCTCGAGGCGGTACAGGAATTTTTGTGCCTGTTTTCCATCGCTTACGCCTCGCGGCCTCAGCTTAGGATCCGACTTACCCTGGGAGGATTAACCTTGCCCAGGAAACCTTAGACTTTCGGCGTCCCGATTTCTCGTCGGGATTATCGCTACTCATACCGGCATAATCACTTCCACGTCGTCCAGGCGTCCTTACGGTCACCCTTCAACCTACAGTGGAACGCTCCCCTACCAATGACGTGAAACCGTAGTTCCACACCATTTCGTAGCTTCGGTGACGAGCTTGAGCCCCGTTAAATTATCGGCGCAAAACCACTTGACCAGTGAGCTGTTACGCACTCTTTAGATGAATGGCTGCTTCTAAGCCAACATCCTGGTTGTCTAAGTGACTTCACATCCTTTCCCACTTAGCTCGTACTTAGGGACCTTAGCTGACGATCTGGACTGTTCTCCTTTTGACCACGAAGCTTATCCCCCGTAGTCTGACTTCCGCGGTACGGTCGAACGGTATTCGGAGTTTATTTGGGTTCGGAAACCTTGTAAGGTCCCTAGCCCATCCAGTGCTCTACCCCCGCCGACTATTTCACGCGGAGCTAGCCCCAAAGCTATTTCGGGGAGAACCAGCTATAGCCGAGTTTGATTGGCCTTTCACCCCTACCCACAGTTCATCCCACATCTTTTCAACGATGATGGGTTCGGACCTCGATCCCGTACTACCGGGACTTTACCCTGACCATGGGTAGATCACACGGCTTCGGGTGTATTGCACGCAACTTATTGTCGCCCTGTTAAGACTCGCTTTCGCTACGGCTCCTTCCGTCAACGGAATTAACCTCGCTGCGCACAATAACTCGCCGGTTCATTATGCAAAAGGCACGCGGTCAGGCATTTCTCCGCCAGAGGCGGAGACATAGCCCTTCCACAGCTTGTAGGCATGCGATTTCAGGTACTATTTCACTCCCCGCCAGGGGTACTTTTCACCTTTCCCTCACGGTACTGGTTCACTATCGGTCACCGAGTAGTATTTAGCCTTAGGAGATGGGCCCCCCAGATTCGTACGGGGTTTCACGTGCCCCGTAGTACTCGGGTACGAAACCACAGGAGCTGTATCCTTTTCGCCTACGGAGCTATCATCCTCTATGGCGGACCTTTCCAGGTCCTTCAACTAAGGATACAGTTTGTAACTCCCTGGCGCATCCGTACACGCGCCCGATTCCGTCCCACAACACCGCCTGTACAACGCGTACGGGCTTTACCGTACAGAACGGTTTAGGCTCTTTCCCTTTCGCTCGCCGCTACTCAGGAAATCGAATCTATCTTTCTCTTCCTCGGGGTACTAAGATGTTTCAGTTCCCCCGGTTAGCTTCTGCAACCTATGGATTCAGTTGCAGATGGTTCCGCATTCCCGGAACCGGGTTTCCCCATTCGGATATCTCCGGATCTAAGCTCGCTCGCAGCTACCCGGAACTTATCGCAGTTTGCCACGTCCTTCATCGCCTCTCGGTGCCAAGGCATCCACCGCACGCCCTTTGTAGCTTGACCGAACATGTTTCTCGAGAGTTATCCCGACAACCGTTGTCGTCGTCCCGCTATGCGGCACGACCCAGCTGCCGGAATACCTCATTGTATGCTAATCCAATGCTAGCTACCCTGACGCGCAATATTCAATTGTCAAAGAACAACGTATCACTCGTGCTCCGAGAGCTTATCTGCTCCCTCTATTGGAGACACCAGCCACAATCTCCTCCGTTATATCCAGCACGCAAACCTTTGGTGGAGATGACCGGAATCGAACCGGCGCCCTCCGCCTTGCAAGAGCGGCGCTCTCCCAACTGAGCTACATCCCCAGCATTACGTGAAAACCGCGCCCTTGGTTCTCTCTCTGAGTGTCTGCCTTTATGGTGGGCCCGAGTGGATTCGAACCACCCACCTTACGCTTATCAGGCGTACGCTCTAGCCAACTGAGCTA
>Ga0315291_10002464_pt1:0-5000 | contig 24272 bp, 12 predicted proteins | sample YL17G12_20_MG_FD_203070 | JGI IMG/M metagenome (GOLD analysis project Ga0315291, IMG submission 203070) | Sediment microbial communities from Yellowstone Lake, YNP, Wyoming, USA - YL17G12_20 | ecosystem: Environmental > Aquatic > Freshwater > Lake > Sediment | place: USA: Wyoming... | reverse complement strand
TCAATCCTACCTTTGAAAGGCGCTGTCTTTCACTGTACTGGATACAGTGACTTTCAACAATCCGAACTAGTATAATAAGGTCTTAACAAACGTTTGACAACCCGTGTCCGGGGTTGACGAAAGAACCATGCATGAAGGAGGAAATATGAACTATCGGCTGCTCACGACGATATTGGTGCTCCTCTCAACGTGTTTCACAACAGGAGTCGCTGCCGACGGCGGGCAGGTGTTCAACGTGCCCAGACTCGAAAACATCATTGTTGATGGGAAGCCCGACGATTGGGCAAGTTGCGGTTTTCGGGTCGAATTGATGTCTGACCCATCAGGCAAAGTTCTCCCTGCCGCTGATTTTGACCCGAAGTTCCGGCTCGGGTGGAACGAACAAGGGCTGCTCGCGGTGGTGACGGTTCGCGACGACGTAGCAGCGGAAAATGCTGACACGGGGTCCATGTGGACGAAAGACGCGATCCTGGTATTTGTAACGCTTAAAGATGGCAGCAAAGAATACTACGGCGTGGTGATCGGTCCCGGAATCGATCCGGCTCAACCTGGGCTCCGCACTCATTTCCTCGACCATCGCGCCAATCGCCCTGCCGATAGAGAGCTTGCGGCCAAGGCGGCTCGAACGAAGAGCGCGGACGGGTACGTGGTTGAACTCATGTTGCCATGGGAAAACTTGGGCATACAGCCGAAGCGCGGCGACGAGGTTGACTGTCAGATCATCGTCACGGACAGCGACGAGAAGAACGACCGATTCGCTGCAGCTTGGCACCCCAACGCAAACGTGCAAGGCGATCCGGCTGCGATGCAGTGCCTTCGGCTGGCACGGAAACCCAGCCCTCCTGTCGTTGCGAACGCCACCGCCCGATACGAAGACTTCCGCCACACCCGCATCAAACTGACCGCAGTCGCTGATCTCGCCGGACGGACGGCGTACGCAAAAGCTGGCATGAGAAGACTTGCGTGTAATGTTCTCGATGCCGAGAACGGTCGCGCGTCGGCTGATCTCATGTTTCCCATGCCCCGACGCGGACAGACACTTCCAGAACTTGCCATCGTCGTTGATTGCACGCGCGTCGCATCAGTCAAGCTCCCTGATGCGGACAGCGCTCGAGCGCGCGCGTTCATAGAGGAAAAGATCATTTTTGATCCGTACTGTTTTTCAGGGACGGAACTGCCACGCGGCCATTTTCAGGATAGCCTGCTCGTCGAACAGCTCATCGGTTCATACTCTATCGGCACCACGTACTATAACGCGCTCGGTGAACTGGTGAACTCCGCTGATACACCTGGACGGTACGCAGCGGTGATGGAGATTAAACGTCAAGACGGACGAGTGAGTCATCGGTTCAGAACGTTGTACAAACTGCGGCAACCCGTCGGCTGGTGGCGAACAGACCTCGACACGTCTGTCCGGCTGCCAGACGAATTGGGCTTTGACCAGAACCTGGTACAGGAACAGACGAGAGCAATAAACTTCTATCTCAAGATGCGGTTTATTGACGGGCTGATGACCGACCCGCGTAGCGCCGCACTTCTCGCGGGGCTGCACGACATGGAGAATGAGGCGTCTCCCGCCATCACGAACGCTCTCTGGAACGACATGCAGTGGTGGGTCACGTTCAAACGACGGTTCTATGGTACAGACAAAGTCTATCCTGATCCGATTGTATGTCCCCGCACCATCACCGGCGCTCCTGCTCGTGTAGTTCGCGAAGGGACGTTAGCCGAAGCGGGAATGAAACCGGATGCAGCCGACAAGATCAACGCTGTCTGCGAGGAGTGGGTCAAACAGAGTGGCGAACCGTTTGCGGTCTGTATCGTGCGACATGGCGTGATCGTTCTGCACAAAGCATACGGCGAACGCGACGGAAAACCCATGACGCTGACCTCGAAAAGCTGGATGGCGTCTATCACCAAACTGCTTTCCGCAACACTGATGATGGAATTGGTTGATCAAGGGCTGGTTGATCCCGACGATCGCGTTGACAAGTTCATTCCGACGTTACGCAACATCAAGGTCAGGACACCATTGACCGTCCGTCATCTGTACACCCACACGAACGGTTTCTGGGGACATTGGGGTGACGAGATGAGCGATCTCGAGGAGGTCGTTGCGGACTACTATCCTCATTTGCAGGTTGGCGCACGTCACGAGTACAACGGCGTCGGATACGCTATCGGCGGCAAGATTATCGAGACAATCAGCGGCGAAGCTGTCCCTGTTTTCTATAAAAACCATCTGCTCGATCCGCTCGGATGCACCAACACCGATGTGTTGGGCACATACGGTGACGCATACAGCGTTCCGCTCGATATCGCCAGGATAGGACAGATGTTGCTCAACCGCGGCTCATACGACAACATGCGGTTCTTCAGCGAAGAGACGTTCGAGAAAATGTTGCCTCAGCCGCTGACGAAACTGCTCGGACCGGACACGCCTCTGAAATGGGGTATCGGAACCGTCTGGATGCCGGGCAACGGATGGAGTGAACGGACATTTGGTCATGGTGCTGCATCGTCGGCGATTTTCGCGATCGATCCGGTCAACGATCTCGTCATCGTCCAGACACGAAACACCGCCGGTTCTGAGTACGTCAAGTACGCGCCACGGTTCATCAAGACCATCGTTGAACAGATTGAATGAGCGCGAATATCAGCCGTGCTACAATAGGCGCAAAGATGTTGAAGCGGTAACGCGTTGAGAGTTACGGGCATTTGGTGCCCAACCGCATGCAGCCGGACGCTCTAATAACCGCGGCTGATGCGCGAACCGTTCGGCGGGAGCCATGGAAACTGAAACGCGGGGGATGCTTGAAAGTGATGTTGAGCTGGTAGGTCGGATAATCGCCGACTGTTACAGGGCACTGGCGCCGCGGGAATCCTACACCGAAAGCGAACTCCGCGGCCTTCTTGCGGGCTGCTCTCCGCAGGCAGTTCGGCAGCGTTATGCGCAGTACGACGCCTATGTCGCCGACAATGACGGCCAAGTCGTTGGTGTCGTTGCTATCGAAGGGAATGAGATTGCTGAGATGTTTGTTAGAGCAGACGCTCAAGGCCGAGGCATTGGCACGCTACTTGTCAACGTCGCCGAGGATGCGATACTCAGTGCCGGTCATGATAAGGTCAGAGTGTGGAGCGCCACAGCTCCACGGTTCTACGAACGCCTTGGATATGACATACTTGAGCGGCGCAGATGTGACCGAGGCCCTCTGAAAGATCGTCCGCTCATCGTGCTTGAGAAGAGAATCGGGAGGGGCGGCACCGCCCAATTGCAGTACCGGTAGATGTCATAGAATCTTGGAGAGGGGGTGAGGAAGACGAAAGGGATGGAATTATGCCGGAGGTTCTTTCAAGAATGCGCGTTCCCTATGCTCAGAGAGAACCTCGGTCATAGCGTGGAGAGGATAGCTGTAGGCAGGTTGGGCTGGGGATCTGACTGTATTGGCGCGGACGACGAGATATCTCGTGACCACGCATGGGGTCCGCAACTCGACGTGTTGCTTCTGGATGAGGACATGGGCGGCGAGCTTGAGCGGACGATACGAAAGCTCGCCGAGAAACTGCCGAGCGACTTTCTGGGGTATCGCGTACTAGGAATGTACCCCGGCTCGGTGGACGGGTTCTTCAATCTAAGGGTGGGTCGAATAGAACCTCCGACGCGTGCTAAGGACTGGCTATACTGCCGGGAACACGGCATCTTCGACGTCACGCACGGCGAGGTGTTCTACGATGGACCCGGCATTCTTACTCGCCGACGTGAGGAGTTCGGCCGTTACTACCCGCGCGATGTTTGGCTAAAACGTCTCTCTGCGTGTTGTATGTGGATTTATGGATATGGAGACCTCAACTTCTCTCGAGCAATAAAGCGCAAAGACCTGACCGTGACGCACATCGTTCTCACTCATTTTGTCGAAGAATTCATGCAGTTCGTCTTCCTCGTGAATAAGCAATATGCCCCTTATTGGAAGTGGCGTCGTCACGACCTTCTGAGACTGCCTTGTCTCGCCAATGAAGCCGACCGTTTGGTCGGGCTTCTCGTCGAGAATCAGGATTGGAGTGTCCGTGAAGAAGCCGTCAAGGACTCGGATCAGTTAGTCAGGAAATGGTTAGTGGATCAGCGGCTTTCTTCATTGTCATTAGAAGCGAATCTCGCGCTCCACGCGCGCGATGTCCACAACCGCATTGAAGACGCAGAGCTTCGGGAAGTGAACGTTGCAATCCGTTACATTGGTGAATCGTAGGGGTTTCTCATAAGGCGCACGGCTACCCGTTTCTTTGAGGTCTCAAGATGCAAGATTGTCAAACACGATTGCTGGAGTTCGCACAGGCAGAGTGCGTACCCTATCTGCGGAAGCTGCCTCGGATTGCCCGATACGCAGACAAGATCTCGATGGTGCTGGTGGGTTCCGTAGCCACGGGGCTCTGTTCTGAGAATTCGGATGTGGACATTGCCCTCGTGTGCGACGAACGGACATATGAGGGCATCTCGCAAGGAACACCTTGGGGCGAAGGCAGACCTTCGGAGGTCACTCTGAGCGGTGTTCAGTTACATTTCTACGGGATTTCTTTTCACAGGATCGAGGATAGACTGAAGGACTTAGACGACGTCTATCTCTACGTTTACGGCAGCGCGAGAGTGTTGAGCGATCCGCACGGAGAATATCAGCGACGATTGGCGAACATGCTTCCGGATGCTCCTCGTGTCAGAAAGGAGCGGCTAGAAGGCAAACTGGATATGCTATTGAGGCGAACGGGCGCTCTTAAAGAATCAATCGCAGGCGAAGATCCCATCGTCGCCGCATGCGTGTGTCTCGAACTCATCACTCTCGTTGTCAAGGTCGCTGCGCTGCTGGACAATATCAGCTTTGACCCCCGGAAACGTTTGCTCAAGACTGCCCTTGGTGGTAAGCTTGGCAGACGCATCGAGCCGATGGTCAGGGATTTATTTGCGCCGGTCGGTGAGTTGGGGAATCCGCAGCTTGACCTCGCCAGCGCAG